>Ga0209700_101526_pt1 | contig 48107 bp, 33 predicted proteins | sample SiratroredBW_FD_187528 | JGI IMG/M metagenome (GOLD analysis project Ga0209700, IMG submission 187528) | Root nodule microbial communities of legume samples collected from California, USA - Siratro red BW (SPAdes) (version 2) | ecosystem: Host-associated > Plants > Roots > Nodule | place: USA...
TCGAAGGAGCTTAGAGCCTTTACTTGAGATTTAGTAAAGCGCACTCACTCTAACGGCGTACCTTTTGCATGATGGGTCAGCGAGAAAATGGGAACAGCGGCTTAAGCCATTAGGTGTAGGCGCCTTATCAGACTTACATCTTTGTCTTCTTCAATATTCATTATAATAAAATATATAGGAAACATTAATATGTCTAGCTTGACCAAAACATCTTCGACCACACATAAGGATGGTTAATTTTTCTGTAAGCCACCTGTAAAGTCATCTTGGTAGGTTGAACTTCTAAATTACCAATTCTTTTCATCATAGACAAAGGCATCTGATTAATGTTGGGTCCCAAATTCAATAAAGCCTTTCCCACAGGTAAAGCATCTGTAGTCACATTAATAGTGAAACTATCAAGATCCTTAGACTTTAATGACAAATTTTTTAATAATTGTACTACAACCAGCCTCAAACTTTATGATCTCCTCCTTTATAAATTTACTCTTATTTGTCAATAAATCCTTCATAAACTTTGCATATTAATCTTCTGAAAAGGGAATATTAATCTATAACTTCTTAAAAATCTCTCGAAATTTGACAAATTATTTCTCTCTATCTAATCTTGAAGGTGCATGAGGATAAGGAAGCTTCTTCATTGGTGGAACCCCAAACTGTTCTCTATTTTTTTTCCTTTTTCTTAGTTTTTCTATTTTTTTCTTTATTGTTTCCCTCTCCATTCACTCTTTTTTCCTTTTGATTTGCACTCCTTTTTTTTTCAACCTCATTTTCTCTTTAATTCTCATCCCCAACTCTTTCCCACTTCGAGTAACAACTGCTTGACAATGCTCCTTGCCTTTAATTTATATAGTGAGGGATATTGATCTCTTTTGCTGGTCTGCCCGTTATTTTGCTAATGTACCCACTTGTACCTCCAATCTTTTATAAACACCTCAGTACATTTCTTATTCTAAAGGGAAAATTTCATAAATTGTTGCATGTATCCTTTATGCAATTCCTATGTAGAAATGCATGCTCTAAGTGCTTGTGTTCTTCCGTTGATGTTGAATTTCATTTTGGATGGAGTTGTGCAGCTGAATGATTGATGTTTGCAATGGATTGAAGGTTTGAGATGAAGTTTGAGAGTGAAATTAGTGTAAGGTTAGGCCAACACACTTAGGAAAAAGTAAGAGTAGAGTCTTGAAATTGAAGACTACACTAGGGAGAGCTTTAGAATAAGAAGAGGCAAACTTTGGGCTGAATAACAATTCTCATTCATAAGCTAAATTTCAACTACAAGAGTTACCTAATTATAGGCTAAAATGTTTCTAAAAAAACTCGCGAGTAAGAGTTTGACAAGTGGCAAGCATTGAGTGGATAGGATCCTCTCCTTTAGAAGAGTGACATGTGTCTAAGGTGAGTTTCATCCCAAGCTTCATATCCTCTCCAATGAGACAAGGACAAATGGTAAAGGAAGCTTGGAACACAAGCTTCCATGTAGTCATTATGATGGCTTTGTCTTGGCTACATGCACTGTACACAAAATTAGATGAGATGTTTGAATAATGAAGCTGTTGGTGAATGACCTTGAGATGCATCAATACTTTGATTCAAAACGGCAACGAATATAATGATGAAGTTGCAGCAGAATGTATGAAGGAATGAAGCATATTCAGCATGAGTTATGAGTGATAGTGGTGGAACAATGTAATTGGAAGAGGTGAGACCAACTTCCGATGGAATCCCTAAGTTAGTATTCTAAGAAAAGCTAACAAAGATGAAGCTCAAGAACCAAATGTGCTGGAAATTTTCAACACATAACACTAGTTCAAATCAAGCTTAAATTTACAACATTATGCACTCCTATTTATATAGTGCATTTCCACTCTAACTTCTAGAGCAAGATCGTTAACCCTAACTTCTATGACAAGCTTCTCAATCATAGCTTGCACTCCAAGACTCTCACAAGGTGATAACAAGTGGCACAAGGAGAAAACTTCTTCCATACCATAACTTGGACCACTAACATTGTTTATGGACTTCAAAGTCCAACATCTTACACTACATGGCACGAAATACAAGGCCCAAATATATTCTACTTGGCCCAAATTATTCTAAACTATTATAAATAGTTTATACAATTTAGAGGATTTCCCCTTGATTCTCCATATTATCCAAAGTGATCTCTCCAAGGTTTCATTCGGGCCCGAGCAGCTGGTTGAAAGCGCAAACAAGCTCAAATGGGTCTAATCTTCTAGAAAGCTCATGATATACCCTCTTGCACGTTGTCTTCTTTATTCTTTGACTAAGGTGGCTGGTGCGTATTCCATCATTACTCGCCTCACATGTGGCACCTTCATAAGCTTGTTTGGCACCTTCTTCGAGTCTTTTGCAAGCCTTAAAAAGTGGACGCTAAAAAGAGTTTTAGGCTTAGTTCAAGAGGGGGTGAATTGAACTCTCAAAGATTTTTGGACAATAGTGAAAAGAAATAATAGAAAGAAAATAAGTCCTTTATCAAAACAATTAATTATGGGAGTTTTGAATGCACAACTGAAAATTAATTAATTGAAACACAAAATCAATCTATTAAAATCCACTCGGAACACAGTATAGAACGAATTCAATCAATTGAAAACCAGAAATAGTCGATTGAAATTTATTGTAAAATACAATTTCAACAAAATAATCAATTGAATCAGAAAAACAATTAATTGAACAGAAAATGACACAACCACTGTCAATAACTCCAATCAGTTAAAGAAGCAAAACTGTGAATGGGAAATCTTGAAATTCTTCTACAAGAAATTCAATCAATTAAAACTGAAAAATAATTTATTTTTTAGGATTTTTCACCCTCTTTTAAGGTGGTTTCTCTCACTTCATCTATGGCCTCTTCCGCTGCCTTCAATAAATTTCTTAAATGGTATGAGGATCGTCAAAACTCTAGTTTCACTACTTTTGTTGCACATACAACACATACAGGTACATCTTTTGCTGGCATCACTCATTATAATTCTCTAAATCCTTGGGTTTTAGACTCGGGTGCCACAAATCACATTACGAGTAATAAAAATTTTTTCCCTTTTATATCCACCTCTGGTTCCATTACCATGGCTAATGGCTCTAGGGTCTCATCTCATGGTGTTGGTACCATTAATCTCCTTCCCTCGTTGTCTATTGATAATGTTCTCTATGTCCCTAGGTCTCTCTTTAACTTATTATCTATTAGTCGTCTCACTCGTTCCCTTGCTTGTGTCATTTCTTTTACCAAATATTTTGTTTGTTTATAGGACTGGAGTTCAAGACTGATAATTGGCACCGGATGTGGTCTCATGGTCTTTATCACCTACGAACATCTATACATGTTGGCACGATTATGGATTCTCATTCTCTCTTTCGTGCTTAATTGGGTCATCCTAGTCTTACCAAAATGTAATAGCTTGTTCCAAGTTTGTCCAAGTTATCCAATTTGTCTTATGGGTTGTGTCATTTAGGAAAACAAAATTGTAGTTCTTTTCCTAGTAGTGTTCCACAATGTGCATCGTCCCCTTTTGCCTTAATTCATTCAGACATCTGGGGACCAAGTTGTGTTAAGTATAATTTAGGATTTCAATATTTTGTTACTTTTATTGATGATTTTTCAATATGCACTTGGTTATTTCTAATGAAAAATTGTTTTGAGTTATTTTCTATATTTCAATATTTTTTTAATGAAATTAAAAGTTAATTTGTAGTTTCAATTTGAATCTTACACAGTGATAATGCTCATGAGTATCCTTCTCCTTCTTTTAACACTTTTATGAAATCTCATGACATTCTTCACCAAACTTCATGTGCTTATACACCTCAACAAAATGGGGTGGTTGAACTTAAGAATATACATCTTGTTGAAACTACTCGCACTCTTTTAACTCATGGTGGGGTTCCTCAACGGTTTTCAGGTGATGCTATTCTCAGTACATGTTATTTAATTAATCGTATGTCATCTTCAGTTTTAAAGAATAAAATTCCTATTCTATTTTTTTTTTCTCATGAACCTCTTCATCCCTTACCTCTTAAAGTTTTTGAGTCTAGTTGCTTTGCTCACAATTTTTGTCGTAGTCTTGATAAATTATCTGTTTGGTCACACAAATGTGTCTTTTTCCTAAATGGTTTATATAGTCCTACACACGAGTTGAAGAGTCTTAGTGTGAAGAGAGTGTGTTGGAGATCCCACATCGACTAGAGAAAAGGCCTTTCCATAGTTTATAAGTAGGTGCAAACCTCACCTTACAAGCTGGTTTTGTAAGATTGAGTTAGGCTTAAAGTCCACTTCTAATATGTGGCGTCAAGCATATTTTGTGCATTTAACTCTCAAGTTTGCTGGCACTAGGTGCATTTTCAATCTTTTGCTCTTGAGATTACTCAGGCTGAGCTCAGGTTCTAGCCCTGGGCTTGACCTATTTTGCATCAAACTGATCTTTAATAACTCATCTTCAATACTTCAATCCTCCTTTTCTTAATCCAATGCTTTTTTATTCAATTTTAGGCAAAATAGTATAAATTAGTAATCAAATTCATTTTATGACTCTCATAATCGATTATTAACAAAAATCACATAAAATTGAGAATTAAGCAGATTTTAAGCTTGGAAATAATTAATTTTGCTATAAAAATTACTCCATAAATATTATATAAATGAACTCTACTAGAATCCAACTCGCCTTTGATGACATACACGAATATGGCCGACTTTTCTTTGACAAATCCTTGTCATCCCCAAAGATGTTTCTCTCTTTACTCTATGAATACCTTCAATCTCCATCCAAGTTCTCAATCTCTACCATCCTTGTCCTTCAAGATTGCCACCTTCTACATCACCTACCAAGGTTTTTTTTCTAGGACCCTAAAAGGCATCAATTCTAATAATACCCTCAGTAGTTCAGAAGTTGAAGAATTGCTCACTTTGCTTAGTGCTACACTGACCAATCCAGAGACGGGTTTAAACAACCTTCAAGAAACCACATCAGACTTTGATAGTGACCTACTGGCACATCTTTCCAATGGAACTAAGCTTTATAGCATATCTCTTGCATTCTTCAAGAGGGATGGTCGGAATCCAAGAGAAACACTAAGAGAAAACTTGAAAGAAATGATTGCATTATGTAGGAACAAAAGCTATATGAGCTTATGAGAAGAAGAGGAAGAAAAATGTTTTACTTGGGTGCACTACTAGAAAATTGCTGAATAGTGACCGAATTTCGGTCCCTATTAGTGACCGAATCAATGACCGAAAAAATTCGATCACTATCAGTGACCAAAAAAATTCGATCACTATCAGTGACCAAATCAGTGACCAAAATATGCGGTCACAAATTCGGTAACTGATTCGGTTACAAATTCGATCACTGATTTTAGTCACTGATTCGGTTATTGATTTCGGTCACGGATTCGGTCACACATTCGGTCACTGATTTCGGTCACTCATTCGGTCACTCATTCGTTTACACATTCGGTTACTGATTTCGATCACTCATTCAGTTACTCATTCAGTCACAAATTTCGGTCACAAATAATGATGATAATAATAATAATAATTGTAATAATAATAATAATAATTGTAATTATAATAATAATAATTATTATTATTATTATAATTGTAATTGTAATAATAAGTATAGTAATAATCGTAACATGAGAGAAAAGAAACTTTGGTTTGATGATTATAAGCTCTCTCAAGCTACTGAGAGGTCCCCTTTGGTGCACTTTATCCAAAATCTCATTGAAATGATTAGTGGTGAGTATTAAAAATAATAAAAGTATAGAAAAAAATAGTATAAATGATAATAAGAATAATAAATGTAAAAAATATTTTTTATAATTAAAAATAATATTCGCTAATTTTAAAAATTGATTACATATTCGGTCACAGAATCGATCATAAATTCGATCACTATACATCAGCGACCAACAAAATAACGACTATTACATTTTATAAACTACATCTTCCTACACCTTTATACTTTTCTACCTTCACTTCTATAAACAAAGCAAAAGTATTATTTTATCTTTTTATTATCTTTTCAGCACACCCTCTTTACTTTTTGGTATTTCGGATATAATTTGTTATATTTTAAATTATATAATCCAGAATACTAATTTTTTTTATTTCAAATTATGTAATTCAAAATATAAAAAAGAATATATTCTAAATGGCACAATCTTAAAAATACAAATTTTAAAACAATATTTTGGTGTTTCTGGAATCATGGAGGTGCTGAAGAAAAGTGTTGGAGGTGCCGGAAACAATCCCATGTATTAAAGCAGGTTCGTAACTCACAGGATCTGCTGATCTGCGAACCTTTATTTGTATACCCACCCCTAATAATAATATATACTAACATATTGTTGAAAATAATTATATAGTTTAAAATTATCGTATTAAATTTTAGTATACATTTCATTTCCATTAAACTTAAAAGAAAAAGTTAAAAAAATTATATACTATTGATAATAATAGAGCCATATGTCATAGATGGTTATAAGCAAGATAACAATATATCTGTCATATTCTAATATTTAATTGACATCATTATTGTAATCTTTACAAATAATGAATATTTTTCCAATTAAGAAATACGTATAATTGGTCAAGGACACATAGGCAAGGTTACTTATTAGAATTTGAAAAGAGAAAAGCATTGACACGTGACAACCACGTGATGTGCGTCAACTAAAATATTCATATATAATGCTGGTGATTATATTCTGAGTTAAACAACTAGACACTCGAAAAAAAAAGTTCTACTTCTACATTACAAGGACAAAAGTAGGATAAACTTTTTTGGAAATGACGGAAACATATATTACCCACACATTTACTACTATAGAAGTTATGAAAATATTGAATTCGTTCCTCATTTACTAGCTTGCGTGAATCTAAATTTATTTTATAATTTTAAAGTTCAAATGAAAATCGACACACCTGATTTGGTATTTTAACCTAGTGCACAATGTGATTGCTAAATTCATAAATAAGAGCTATTGGCATGGTTTCAAGAGTTTCTGAGATCATTAAAACTGAGAGAAGGCTAACACAGCTAGTTTACATCAATCACTTGAAAGTGTAAACGAGTTGGTTATTCTCTCTGTCGTAACACTTCTGTAACATTCTCATAATTATTCTTCCCTTGCCACCTAAAACTGATAATGTGAGACACATGATTTGATTATATGTCTGCAAGTGAAGTTCTAATGGACTGGCAAGAATCTCATACAAATTGGGGCATGAACCTTGAACAAAGCAAGAATAGATGAAGGGAGAATCCAAAGTCCATCTCCACAGATCAAACCAGAAGCAATTGCTGGAACCATCAAACTAGCCTCCTTGCTTTTTAGTGTGTGCCATGCATACACAATTAAACTACCTACACACATGTCAATAGCAAAGTATCCACCTACTACAAAGGGTACAGCCATTGCCATTGGAAGTGGAATCCATCTCCCAATGTTTTTCGGGTTAAAATCTCTCACCAAGTTGGCTGCCACAGCAAATATGAAGAAACCACAGCATAGCTGCAAACAATAGTGGGGAAGGGCAGAAAAGCCTTCCACGCCAAGAATTGCCATGTTTCTATAAATGATGGCATATGGAGATTTGTATTCACCATCTGGGTTCCCCACATCAAAAGCCTTGTAGAAAAGGAAGAATGTGAGAGGAGCAACGACACAACCTATTGCTGTGCCAATAGCTTGAGTAAGAAGCATGGATCTGGGGGAAGTGAAGGTGAGATGACCAGTCTTGAAATCTTGCATCAAGTCAGACGAGGTGGAAACAAGAGACTTGATCACGCCACAACCGACGAGTCCAGCAACCACCCCGTGGCTTTTCCCACCTAAAGCAGCAAGCACAAAGAGAGCCACTTTCCCGTAGTTATAGGCCATGTTCATGTCAGTTAAGCCAGCACCATATGCATTGCAGAAGCTAAGAGTTGGTGCTAGAAGATACGCAACCACCACATAATACCACTTCACCTGAGGGAAAATGAAAGGGATGGCAATGATAGAAATGACAGATAGCAGTATGTACCCTGACACTGCCAACCATATAGGAATGCTTTCTCTTAAAAACACTTCGTTGCGTGTAAGATCATCAGGAGGCTGCTGCTGCTTCTGGTTATCTGAAATTGAAACTGCTGCCAATATTAGATTCATTTTGAAATATGACTTCTCGAAACCACTCTTCAGCTTAGATCACTCAGTAAGCTAGACACCAAGTTGTGGCTTTGTAGTATGTTTCAACAGACTTCTCAATAAGTTCAAACTAACTTTCGGAGAATCGTATGTTCTTCTTATTATTTCTCGTAAAAGTCCTTTCAGTGAACGTAGTATTCAAGGATATATATCTATTAGGGAAATGTTGAATAAGCTTATTTTAGGTTCAAAGTAGCCTATAATCACCCGATGATAGAAGCAACTTCAGGCTGGAAGGCTACCTCGATTAAAATTAATTGTAGCCAAACATGTTCTTAGTTAATTAATCTAAAAGGCAATGGAATTTAGAATTCGAGTAGAGTAAGTTTCTTTATACCCAGACCCTTCCCTCCCCTTTTATTCTCAATCGATTCCCTTATTTTCCATATTCTTTTCCATTTAGCCAATGTTGTTACAGACTTATAGCCCTTCATTGCGCCAATTTGTCATCTGCCCTCACATTGTCCTCAAAGTAGTAGTTGTGCGAGGTCTAACATCGAACAACAAAATTCAGAAGGTCTAACATCGAACAACAAACTTCATAATAACATAACCCAAAAACCGGAAATTTGATATGAGGCAAGTTATTTACGTGATTTTTCATTCCTCCTTTCCATGCAGGCACTGATATTTATGGCGGCAAAAAGCAAAATTTTGACAAAATTGTACAACCCATCACCGAGGATCAAGGCAATGGAAATAAAAACCTGCATCAAGAAAATAGAGAAAGGTTACTTAAGGCTTCAAATGGAAGAACATAAATCGAATTAGATTCGAGAGTCGTTTATTATAGTTCATTTCTGACCCTATAACCATTAAGACTCTTCATACTACTTTCTGGTAAACTCTCAGGGAACCATTGTCCTTTTAGTCCCCTGATCAAAGGCCACATAATGCCCCAAGAGAGAACAGCACCAAGAAGCAAGGATAAGTTGACAAGATGAGAACAAATCATTCCTGCTCCAACATAAGTCATGCTGAAATCGAAGTAAAATCTGCAAAATTCACACATTTTAATCATGAGGGCCAATTATTTCACGGTTCACACTGTAGAAGAAAGATGAAAGCACACACGAGTTTTTCCACGCTTTCAGTCCGAAAGTAGGAAACTGAACAAATCCACATTGCTCTCCACCAGCATAGAACCATTGGAAGAAAGACCAAAGGAAACTGAATGAGAAGAATTTCATAAAACCATGAACCTGCTTCCTGGGAAAGATGTAAACTAGTTTTACACGTCTACCAATCTATTATGTTTAACTCGAAAAAGCTAGATGATGCAAAATAAAACTTATTCATACTTTGCCCTCTCATCTCCTTTTGGAGTGTGGAACCCATTAATAAGGATGGCTGTAGCAGTTCCACTTGGATAAGTCAATTTGTAGTCTACGATCATCAACTGTTAAATAACATATTGAATCAGATCAGGCAGCAACACAATTCAAATTACTCCCAACCAAATTCATCTCAAATAGTGATTTTCATCACATCTACATTGAGAATAACAACATTTGGACAACCAGATATGTTCAATTAATCAAGTCAAAACCATTGAAGGCTACTCATCACAAGAAATACCTTCCTGAGGGGAACCAAAATCGCTAGCCCCACAAAGTATGTCACAAAGAGAAAGGCTGTCATCCAGCCAATTCCAGGCTCCTTGGTGATTGGAGTATTCCCCGGTGTATCAACCCCTACTTGCTCATACGTTTTCCTATTCAAACCCAAGAGGTGAGACCCAAAACCACCTACAAATAATCAAGTAAAAGTTCAAAAACCACGTGAACAAACACTATTAGTTATTCATTCATATAAACATACAAAATTATAGAATTGTCACCTCCAAAAGAAGTGCTGTAGCATGCGACAGCACAAGTTTGAATTATGGTATTCTCCTGTCTAGTGAAAGGTGTTGTAACAACATTAGCCTTTTCGAGAAGCATAGTCCAAGTTCGAACAAGCACAAAACCAAGGAGAGCCGCTGAAACATTCAGATTTGGAACAAGTCCGGTTGAGAGATTCAGCTTCATCACAATCACACTGTAAATGATACCAATGACGAAGCTAGTTATTAGCCCTCGAATTGTGATCTGACTTGTCCATGATGGCATGCTACTCTGACCCTCTGGCTGCTCTTGTTCAGCTCTTTCAATGTCATCCTTGTCACAGTTCTGAATCTCTTCTAGTTCTTCGTGGTTTGAAGTGCCCATTGAATCAATCTTCGGAAAAACAATTAAGAAAGTGACTCTGTTAGAAAGGAAACAATTGCATTCAAATGTCCACTTGGTACATATCACTTGGCATCTCTATTTAAGTTGTAATTCAAGCTGGATAACAAGTAACAATTTATAAATATAGATTTGATCAACCATAATAGATATGACTAACACTTCATAAAACCTGAAGTGATACAAAACAAAAGCAATGAGAAAATCTTCTTTCCATATTTAGCATATCTGTTCTAAGTATCCAACTCGCAAAGAGAGAAACTGTTATCCAAATTTTGTAACAAATTATAATTTGTAGGTGTAAATTCGAGGCACCCACTTCATTATAAGAAATGAAGGGATAGAAAACAAGAAAAGTTCTTCCTTTTGTGCCATATATGCACACACATGCCCGGAAACAGATAAATTTAAAATAAAAAATTGTAAGAAAATCTCTCAAAAATTCTAATAGAAAAAAAGACAATTACTTTTTCAAAATAAGCTAAAATCAAGTGTCATACCTCAAATTTTCCTTTTGGATGATAAAAAAGTGGAGCTCAATGACAGAATGGTGCGAATTGGAAGCAATGGCGTAGCAAGAACTCTATACCCCAATGACAGAAAAGACAAAATGGACATGCAGCACCTTCCCCAATTGAAGAATCCAAAACCTTCGAATGCTGTACAAGACGTACAAACAACGGATTCAGGTGTGCGTGCTGTTGTGACGAGTAAACTCAAAATGGTTGGAGATTAGAATCTCACAAACCCTCCTAGGCTTTGATAATCTTGTCACAATCAACCTTAAAAGAGAGACTGCACAAACAAAGATTCGTATTACAGTGCAATATTTATGCAATAGCTAAAAAAAGTAAAAAAAAAAAAAAAGGGTACATGCCGTCTCATTTAACACTTCACCAACTTTCATTGTACTAGTGCAATACAAAGCTCAAGTGTGCTGTACTACAAAGTGTAAAAAAGGTAAAAAATGGAAAGTAAGAGCTTTAATCGTTGTACTGCAGTACGAAGCCATTTTTTTTTTCTTTGGTCCTAACAAAGCACTTCGTGATTTGAACACACGTTTGGCTGTTATTATGGTTATTTGCGTCAGGGGTGCGTGTGGCTTTAACACGTGACCAAGTAAATGTGGACGGAGAGACTCGGTACAGGTCAACTACCTATAAACCGGAGAAGTACAATGACAGGGCATACGTTTAGAAAAAAAAGAAAAACTGAAAGTTGTCATGGTAGTGCTAAATGAGAATATTTAATGCCATTGACATTAAATATTTTTTCAGAATGAAACCACTTATAACTGTAATTTATTATTAAATATACACTTTCATTCCTAGTAATAAGACTAAAAGAATATATATATATATATAATAGTTTAACCCTAAACACTTTAATAAAAATGATTAATTTAGGTTGATATTAAATTTGTTTATGTTTATAGTTTTTTTTTTTTTTCAAAAGTAATCTTAAAAATATTAGGACTGTTTTCATATTTTTTTCACTTACCTACTTTGCAAGTGAATAATACACAAACAGGTAACCACTTCTCCCGTTTTCACAAGAGAACAAAGTAGACTATATTTATTATTTATGGACTATAAAGTAATTAAAAATATTTTGGTGAAATGATAATTAATGCGATAGTTATAAAAACAATAGATAGTTATAAACTAGGTAGCTAAAATTGAGATGGTGGATAACATCATGAGTTTACAAAATTGTAAATTATGAGATTATAACAAGAATTATGGATTTTATTTTTTTTATAAAACACATCTTTTATTTATAAAAAGTGAAATATTAGAATTAAAAGAAAGTATTTGACAAATATTATAGAAAAATGAAAGAAATACACATTTGTTTTATTTTGTTTTAATTCAAATTGAAACTAATTCAATCAAGAATATGAAAAGCTGAAAAATATTCTTAATTTCTTAATTGTGTTTGAAATTATTTGTGTTGAATTTTAATTCCAGTAATTGTGGTTGTTTTATTTTAATTAAAACTGAAAGTCATTCAATCATATTCTTAATTTTTAATTGTGTTTGAAATTATTTGTGTTGAATTTTAATTGCAATTTTAATTTGGTGGTCCTTTTATTTTAATTGAAATTTGTTTTAATCAAGAAAGTGAGTGGTGCATCATAATTGTTAAGTTGGTTTGGAATTTGCTTTTGAATTTAATTACACGTTTTAATTGAATGTTATTACAACTGAGAACATAGCAATGTTAATTAAGAAGGTGAATAGTTAGTAAAAAAAAATTGCAATAAAGGTTTTTACAATTTTATTCCACTATCCTTGCCATATTGTTGTTAAACAACCTTGAGTGGAATTTGAATGAGCATATACTATATAATCATATGATTCTATGATTAAAATCTCAATTTTAATTATCTATTGTAAAAAAATTGATGTATGTATAATTAATGCAATAGATAATTATAAATACCGATGTCATAATAATTAATGCAATAATAATTGTGCCATACTACACGTATAAAGTCTTACCAGTTAAACTTATACAAAGTTATTTTTAGTAGGGTTTTTAAAAATTAAATCTAAATGATAATTGTGCCATTTAATTTATCATTTTATGGGTTACTTGCTATCATTCTCATTGAGTCGTTTCTATTATTACTTGCCCTTTTATTTCACTAGAGCATGAGTTGATTCGTTTCTATTATTACTTGCCCTTTTATTTCACCAGAGCACGAGTTCAAATTTCAGTATGTTTTTTCTTTTCTTTATTTTTTCTTATCTAATGTGGATTGTTGTGATCTTAGATACAGGGGGTTGGCTCACATAGACCTTTTCATCAATGAACCCATTCAAGAAAGCACTTTTGACATCCATTTGATGTAATCTCAACCCCTTCATGCAAGCATATGCTAGTAGCAATCTAACTGCTTCCAATCTAGCTACTGGTGCATAGGTTTCACCAAAATCGATGCCTTCTTCCTAGTTATATCGTTTTGCCACAAGCCATGCCTTGTTCGTCACAATGACACATTGTTCATCTATCTTGTTCCTGAAAACCCACTTGGTTCCAATCACATTCATCTCCTTTGATCTAGGAACAAGTGTCCAGACCTCATTTCTCTTAAACTGGTTCAGTTCCTCACGCATGGCATTTATCCAATTGCTATCTTCTAGAGCTTCACTCACTGACTTGGGTTCAACTTGTGACACAAAGGCCATATGTTTACAAAAATGATTCATGGATCTTCTAGTAATTACTCCCTTTTGTACCTGACCAATGATATTGTCCAATGATAGATTCCTAGGAACCCTTCATTCTTTAGGTAGTTCAGTACTCGTTGCTGCTGCTCCAGTGCCATATTCAATCGGTTGATCTTGTGGTTCAATCGATTGAACTTCATCCGATTGATTGTCTTTTTCAGATTTAACCAATTGATCTGTGACAATCTTCTGATTCACTAGTTCATCATCATCTGTAGTAACCTTAATGCTTTCTTGCACTTTGTGGTTAGTTTCATCAAATGCAACATGCATGGATTCTTCTACAACCATGGTTCTCCTATTATACACTCTATATGCATGACTATGTAGTGAATAACCAAGAAAGATACCCTCATCCGCTTTTGAATCAAATTTGTCCAAATTATTTTTCCCATTGTTTAAAATAAAACATTTACATTCAAAAACTTTTAAATGAGAAATGTTAGGCTTTCTACCTTTAAATAGCTCATAGGGGGTCTTCTTCAAGATTGGCCGAATGAGTACTCTATTCAATACATAACATGTTGTACTAATTGCATCAGCCCATAAGTATTTAGGCAAATCTGTTGCATTCAGCAGCGTCCTGGCCAGCTCCTCCAATGATGTATTCTTCCTCTCCACCACTCCATTCTGCTGTGGAGTTCTTGGTGCAGAAAAGTTGTGCTTGATTCCTTGCTTCTCACAGAATTTATCAAATCTTTCATTTTGAAATTCGCCCCCATGATCTGATTTAATAGTAGAAATCCTGCATCCTTTCTCATTTTGAATCACTTTGGCAAATTTCTTAAAACCAAGATAAGCATTATCTTTTGTGGCAATGAATAAAGTCCATGTAAACCATGAGTAATCATCTACAATTACTAGACCATAGTAATTACCACCTAGGCTTTTGGTTCTTGAGGGACCAAATAAATCCATGTGATGCAGCTCAAGTGGCCTAGTTGTAGAAACAACATTAATCGGTTTAAAAGAGCTTTTAGTTGCTTACCCTTTTGGCATGCTTCACACAGTTTGTTCCTCTCAAACTTAAGCTTAGGGAGACCAATTACAAGATCCTTAGATGCAATCCTATTTAGATGATGCATGTGAATGTGTGCAAGTCTCTTATGCGACAACCAAGATTGATCATCTCGGGATAGCAAACAATTCATACTAGGGATGATGCTTGAGACATTAAGCATATAAACATTACTTACTCTTTTACCTACAAGAACTGTTTCAATAGATTCTGAGTCTGCTATAATGCATTGGTCTGGTTCAAATGTGATCTTGTATCCATGATCACACAATTGACCGATACTCAGCAGACTATGTTTCAGACCTTCTACCAACAACACGTCTTTTATGATCACCTTATTCTCGCTTCCTAAATCTCCAACACCAAGGATCCTTCCTCGATTGTTGTCTCTATAGGTGACAAATCCTGCTAGTTTCCATTTCACATTAATCGATTGTGAAGCCTCTCCTGTCATGTGCTTTGAGCATCCAGTGTCTAAATACCACATCAGTTTACTGGATGCTAACTGTTCCTGCAAAACAAATTGGGTTTAAGGATTTGGTACCCTGTTAAACTTGGGTCTAGTAGTGTTAGATGTGCTTTTAGACACCCACCTAACTAATCCTTTTGGCACACTAAATTTCCTAATCCTACAGTTTCTAACAGAGTGACCCTTTTTCATACAGTAGAAGCAGGCAGTAGATTGTGAAAACTTTGATCCAAAACCTTTAAAAAAAATTGTTAAACAATTTTTGCTTTCCTTTGGGACGAACTTGATAACCATTTCCAGCCTTTTCAAAAACACAATTTTGAGATCCTAAAAGTGTATTGAGGTTAGCTGTCCCTATAGAAAGTTTAGAAGCAATAGAAATCAAATAACTCACTTTGCTTTGTAAAACTGCACAGTTTTCACAATCAACTGGTTTGTCAGAGTTAAGTTTACTGGAGTGTGCAGAATTTAACTGCTTTTCAAAATTTTCAAAATCATCTTTTGCTTTAAGCAACTCATCCTCTAATTGCTTAACTCTATTTTCCAGCCAGTTGTTCATACCTTTCAATCTACTATTGGAAAGAGCTAACTTGTTAGCTTCTTCATGCATTTCTTGAAATGCATGAAGAAGTGTGCTGTAGTTAGTACTATTAAATGAAGCACTGGATTCAGTACTACTTACTTCAGAATCTCTTCCAGCCATCAGACACATATTGGCTTCTTCTGAAGAACAACTAGACGATGTAGCATTGTCCTCCCAAGCTATATAAGCACATCTAGTTTTTCCAGATTTATTGTGCTTATTTTCTGGTGTTTTGTCCTTAGTTGCAATGCTTGGACACTCAGCTTTCATATGTTCCTGTGTACCACAGCCAAAGCACACAAATTTAGTTGAATCAGAATCAGAGGTTTATTTTTACCTCTTTTACCTTGCTGATTCTTTAATCTGTTCTTCATCTTTATGAATTTCTGAAACTTTCTTGTTAAAAGATTGGGGTTCTCAGATTCATTACAGTCTCGTAAACTTTCATCAGTTGATTCTTGAATAGTAATTCTAGTTTTGAGTGCTAGGCTTTTGGTTTTTTTTCTCCACTGTTTCCATTTCTTTCAGCCTGATCATCTCCAGTTCATGTTGCCTCAGTTTGCCAAACAGCGCTGCAGTTGTAAGTGTTGTCAAGTCTCTAGTTTTTGAAATTGCTGTGACTTTAGGTTGCCAGCTTCTGTCCAAGCACTTCAGAATCTTGATATTGAGCTCTTCTTTGTCAAACTACTTCCTCAGTCCAATTAGATGATTGACTATGAGCGTAAACCTCTTTTGGACATCTGTTATTGTCTCTCCCGGTTGCATCATGAATAATTCATACTCTTGAACCAACGCATGTTTGCGTGCTCTCTTCACATCCGTGGTTCCTTCATGTGTGACTTCAAGAATGTCCCACATTTCTTTGGCGAAACTACATTGTGACACCCTGAAGAATTCATCCAGATTTAATGCTGAAGTTATTATGTTCTTAGCAACACAATCATAATACATCTTATTTTCAAGATCAGTCAACTCATCAAAGGGTTTTGCAACATGCGCACCATTAACAACATGCATAGGAATGAATGGACCATTTACTATGGCATTCCATATGCACCGGTCAATTGATTCAATGAAGATCTTCATTCTCACTTTCCAAAATTGATAGTTTACACCAGAAAACATAGGTGGTCTATTAAGTATGAGAATGAATTATCTTTATAAAATCAATTAACTGCACAATTATGGATTGTACAGTAAACAATTTAGTAAACAGGTGTTCAGAATATACAGCAGAAGTATTATAGATTTAATCAAACAGTTTACTGAACTCTTCAAGAATCAGAATACAATCAACAAGATGATTAGATTTTAATCTAGTCAATTCAGATGATAACAACAGTTGAATAATAACAATCAAGAAGAGTAGGGAAAAAAGCAAAAACACAGAATTTTTATCCTGGTTCACCCTTCCACAAGGGCTACATCCAGTCCTTTGCCAAACCAGCAAAGATTTCCACTAAAATGATCCAAGATCAGTTTTACACCCTTGCTCCTAGCAAGTTACAAATTGCTCCCCGCAATACTTACTACTCCCAACAGTAAACCCATCACACTAAAACCTTCAGCTGGTGTTACACCAGTACAGAAACCCACTGCACTGCCCAATTACACTCCAGTAATTGAATACAACAAGAACAAAATACAATTCAAATCAAACAACCACACTGAACACAATACAAAATGGATTGAGATGAAGTATGGAAGACTTAGCTCTGGTCCAGAACCAAAGCAGTTGATCCTCACTCAAGAAGTGTTTCAAGATTCACGATCTTTATGATTTCTTGTGTGAAAATTAACTTGAAAATAGTTTACACAAAAAGGGCGCTTGTGATCTCTTTGGAATTCTCAAAAGGATATTTCAGAAATCTCAAAGTTATGAAAATGATAGAGACAATTCCTTTTTATAGTCAATTCTGATTTAAAACAGCTTAACTATCACTGGTTTAATTTATTGAACAAACCATTCAATCGATTGAATTGACAGTTAGTTGACTCAGTCAAAGATTCCAGTAGTAATAGAAATAACTGTCACATTTAATCGATTGTTTTAAAAATTCAATTGATTGAAAAATCTTTTTCAGCAAAAATTAGTTTAGGCTATTTTTCTTAAAACCAATTTTAATAAAAATATTTGTGAATCTCTTAGCACCTCAGGAATGATGAACCATGCCACTAATGATTAAGAACTAAGCTAACATCAACACACAAACCCAACTAAGGACCAAGACTGAATCACCCAACCATCTTTATGTTGGCTCAAAGTCATTCACTTGAACAATTCTGGTCCAGGTTGGTTCCAACAGATTCTTCATGAAGCAGTCTTCATCAACTCACGTACTAGGCATTGATCTAACAGTCCAAATCCAATCCATCAGAACTTCGGCAAGCTATGTTCTTTATTGACTTCATCAAGTCACATGCTTAGCATTGGTGCTAACATACAACAGCTGTTCAACCAATGCAGAACCTACTGCACTAAACAAGTTACAATTACAAACACTATGTAATATGTAACACCACACTCGCAGTACAAGAAGGATCAATCAAAGAAATAATTACAACAGTGAATCTACTCAACAGATTACAAATTGTATTAAGAATAAAGTAGAAACACTTAACTCTAGATTAAGATCACAGTTTCACGAATTCACATCCAAAGCAATGCTCAAGATTAGTGTTCTTGATGAAAATTGATTACTAAAAGATCTCAAGGTGTTTGCACGTTTTCTCTCTTGGAAATTTCACAAGTATTCGCTCAAATGACTTTGATGTTTTGAAATCACGTGTTTTTCCATTATATAAGAAATTTGGTCATAAGTCCTGTTAAAATTTCAATCGATTGTATCAATCGGTCAATCGATTGAATTTCTCTATGACTTAGAATAAAATTCATCAAGTTCAGATCCTGAAAATAGTTTGCTGAAATCCTTTCTGAAATGGTTTTTCAAACTCTGAATTAACCTATTTAACACCTTTTATTAATTTGATCAAACACAATTAATTTCAGGAGCTTACTTTGAATTATGAAACATGCAACATATGATTTTAACCAAGATCAAACTCTCTCTCACACATACACAATCTAAGTCTAAGACCAATACTCCAATAAGCTTTATGAATCTTCATGCAATCGACATTACTAGTTATGATCCATTGTAGACTCCATTCTTGTGTTGATTTCATCAAATCATATAATAGCTCTTAGTGCTAACAAATTATTCATTGGGACAATTGTTGAGGGGGAGATTGTTGTGGGTTTAGTTTTGTCCTATGACGAAGGCCAGGTGGGCCGAGTCGCAATTGAATCACAGTGCTTGTGCTACTACACTCTTAAGTAGAAAGAGTTGCATCTTGACTAATGGCTATAGCTTTTGGCCTAGTGGTAAGCCATCAATCCAACAGTCTAATTTGATGAAGTCAAAACTGAACCGAGAAGGGCGAGTGTTGAGGAAGCCTTCACTATACCAAGAATGTTTTTAGAGCTTCATTGGATCGAGAGGGTTGTGATTTGGTTAAAGATAACACTAAACTGAGTTGGTATGTTTGTTGAAGGCGTTACAGAACTAAGAAGGAGAATGGAGTTCAGTTGAACTTATATTGGTCCCATGAAGACATTTGTTTTTGGTCACCAAAACATCACCTAAGGAAGCCCCATATTATAGAAGGGGTAATGATTCGCCCCAAATTATACTAGGAAGCTAAATTTGTAGTATAACTAACCTAGTTCATTGTTCCCAAAGACTACTCAGTTGTTCTCTTAAAAAATTTCAAGGGTTTTAATGAAATAATTAAATTTAATAAAATAAAAATAGAATTTTAAACAAACTAGATATAATAAAATAAAAATAGAATTTTAAACAGATTAGATATAATAAAATAAAAACAGATTTTTAAACAGATTAAATATAATAAAATAAAAATAGAAGAATAGATATAATAAAATAAAAACAGAAGATTAGTTATAATAAAATAAAAACAGAAGGTTAGATATAATAAAATAAAAATGGAATATTAGATATAATAAAATAAAAAAAGAAGATTAAATATAATAAAATAAAAACAGAATTTTAAACTGATTAGATAAATGCAAGTAATTAAAACCAACCCGATTTCTCTTCGACTCTCCCAAATCCCTCACTAGCTCCCAAAGAAAATTCAAATTACACGTGTGGGTTTAATAGACCGAGATCTCTACATCTATTTAACATTTTGAACACCCCACAATCATAGAGCATCACACTGAATACACAATATGTTAAACAACTGCAATCACTCAATATTATTCTGACTTGAACATCGGTTCAGAAATTCCACAACACAATCCAATCGGAATTGATTCAATTGCCAAATTGGCCAAATTATTAAATATAATAATCAAATAGCAATTGAGAATGTAATTATAGAAAGAATTAAAAAACACGAGCCTCAGAATTAAGAAATAGGAGAGCACTTGGAGACGAATTGAAAATAACAAGTAGCCATTCATAATCACGATTGACACAACAAGGCGGAAATATAAATGCAAAAACGCACAAAACAGAAATAAAGGGAAAAAATAATTTTTTATTTAATTGTCTGCTGTCTACTGTGATGATGATGTCTCGGCTCTACTGAGAGAGGTGTATTTAAAAAGAAAAATTAACCTAAAACATGAAATTACTAAATAACACTTCATAAAAAAATGTACTCAAAATATCCAGATGTTGTCTTGTTGTCCAACCTTTGTGTACTGACTTCAAGTCCAATTTTAACCACTTTGCAATTCAAATTTGCTCTTGGCCCTTGAATAATAATTGTAGATTTCTAAATTATCTACAAAATAAAACAAGAATTAGGTAAATCTGAGTTCTGTGGTAAAAGTTATGGAGAAAATATGAAACACACTCAAATGTGTTAAAATTGCGAGAATGGTGTCAAAATAATAACAAACTTTTAACTAAAACCTAATTGGCCTAATTACAACAAAATGGTGTAAAATCGTAATAATTACCAACTAATTTATCTTTATTGTTATCATTATGCAATCAAAAAGTGGTTAAAATAAATAAGTTTCAAATTCCCCTACACTTATCCTTTTGCACTCCTAGGCAAAATCTAGACCTAGATAAAAGAAAAATGAAGGCTAAGTAATCAAGATTGTAACCAGATTCAACAAGCTACCAATAGAAAAATATTTGAGCAAGGAATATCAAATCAAAATTTATTTTCAAAGGTTGTTCAACAAAGTGTGAATTTCTATCTTCTCGGATTAATCAATTTATGCAACCAATTATGCAATTGATATATTCGTTGAGATGGTATGTTGGCCTCCCAAGATAGTGTATCTCTCTCACTCACGAGTTGGAAGGTGTATGGCACTCAAACCATCTCAACCAATATAGCCTTACCATAGGCTTGCAAGCATTCTAATTCTCCACTTCGGAAACACAATTTTGCATCATTCAAGTGGACTTTATTAAGGTTGTGATGAGGCTAAGGTCGTAGGTAGGAATCATTTTATTTTTGGCTGAATAAGATAACATCAAAAGACTGTTAAAAGTGCGTGACATGTATTTTTTCTTTTAGGTACTATTTGCTTCAACAGATAGAAGGACTTTTTGCCCAGTAGCAAACTCCTTGTGTAGAATTCACTGATCGTGGAAGGCCTTAGTTTTCTCCTTGTAGATGTGGGAGCTCTCATAGGCATCTAGTCTCAACTCCTCCAGCTCTTTTGGTTGTAACTTCCTTTCAGTTCCAGAATGGGCCAAATCCATATTATAGTGCTTGACTACCCAATATTCTCGGTGCTCTAACTCCACTGGCAAGTGGCGTAGGAAGACATCCCAATTGGAGTCTTATACGCGATTCTATAAGCCTAAGGATCATCATCTAATCTCTTGCTTCAATCCTTTTTATTGGAGTTCACTGTGTTTTAGAAAATTTGTTTGGTCTCTCTGTTGGACACTTTTGCTTGCCCGTTAGTTTGTGGGTGGTAAGTTGTTGCAATCTTATGGAGAACTCAATATTTTTTCAGTAAAGCATCCGTGCTCGGTTGAATAAATGAGAGTCCTGGTCACTGATGATGGCCTTGGGAACACCAAACCTGCACAAAATATGGGTGCGAACAAAATCCACTACAACACTATAATCATCAGTCCGTGTGGCTTTCGCCTCCACCCATTTAGAAACAAAATCCACAACAAGTAATATGTAACAAAACCAAAAGAAACGAGAAATGGTCCCATAAAATTAGCACCCCAAACATCAAATATATCACATAACAAAATGGGTTGCTGGGGCATTTCATATCTACAAGAGATACTCCCTGCTCTTTGATACTTTTCACAAAATTTACAATAAATATAAGCATTATGGAATGAAGTGTGTAGTCCTTTGTGGCCCAAAATGTCCACCACATGCATATACATGACAAAATGAAAGTATGGATGAAAACTCATGGTTAGGCATGCATCTCCTAATGACCTGGTCGCTACAAAATTTCCACAAGTAGGGGTTATCCCAAACATAATGCTTAGAATCACTTTTCAGTTTCAAGGTTTGAGCCCTGCTGAAATAATCAAGAAAGGTACCACCAACCAGGAAATTAACCAATCAGTATACCAAAGGAAGGGAGACTTACCTTGCAGCTGCAAAAGCTGCTCATTTGGAAAGTCATCTTTGATGGGGGATGATGCAACTGTAAAACAAGTTTAGGATGAGTTCAAGAGGGGGTGAATTGAACTTTCAAAATTTTTTGCAAAAGATGGAAAGTATTAAAAATTGAATGAAAGTTCTTTATTGGAACTATTGAAAAATGTTATTAAGAAGTGCACAACAAATGATCAATAGAGTCCAGATCAGAATTAATAAACTGAATATAGCTCACAGAACTGAAAACAACTATAAGAAGTTTACTAGAATCACAAAAACAATCAGTTGAATAAAGTGTACACAATCAAACAGTAAGAATAATTGATTGAAACCAGAAAGTAAACCAGATCAGTCAAGAAACAGTCAATCAGTAAAAATATCAAATACAAAAGCAGAAGCAAGTTGTTGAAAAGAAATGTGTTTCAAAACTGTCCAAAAACAATTAGATAAACAGTAATTGATTCAATGAAGCAGATTTCCAGAAATTCAATCAATTAAACAGTGATAACAGATAACAGAAATCACTCAAGTATAATCAATAATAGATTCAGTCAATTCTATAGAAGAAATAACAGATCCAGAAAACATAAAGAAATATCAGCAAAATGAACAATCAATTAAGTGCGAAGAATAATTAATTGAGCGAGCAACAACAGATATGACAAGTGTTCTAGAAGAGAGAAAAAGAACTCAAGAACACAAAGATTTATACTAGTTAACCCATGCTCAAGGGCTACGTCCAGTCCTTTGCCAACAAAGAGTTCCACTATTAAAGATCACAAAGATAAGTTCACAACAATAGCAAAGACTTGCAACCCGCAACATACCACTGCTCCCAACAATAAACGACTCACTGCACCCCACAACAGTTGTCTAAATAATGCAGAAACCTTCTACACAAACCCAATTACAAACCCTATGCAATATGGGTAATCAAATCGCTCACAGTTCAAGGAAATCTAGTTCAGAATGAACACTCAAGTACTTCTACACAAAACAAATTACAAAAGGATCAAGAACAATGTAGAAGATTTAACTTTGGTTTAGAACCACTATTGCACGAAACCCACTCTATGTAAGGCTCCAAGATTCACGATCTTGACATTTTTCTTGAAGAAAATAGAATGTAGCTAGTTCGCAAGGTGTACGCACGTTTTTCTCTCTTAGAAAATCACAAGTGATCACACACACCCATTTGTTAAACCTCATTTGTTAAGTAAAATAACTTTTGGAGCTTACTTTGAATGATATTTCATGGAACTCATGATTTTTTTACCAAAGCTACACTCTCACACACACCCTACCTAAGTCCTAAACCAAAACTCCATCAAGCTCCATGATGGCTAAAAGCAATCCACTTTACAAGCTTTGATCCATTTAGACTTCATCATATTGTTGGCTTCATCAAAACACTTAGCAAGCCTTGGTACTTACAAGCTCCCTCAATTTGATGAAGGCAAACAAGTGTGGTGTTGAGTTGCATTGAGTGTGACCTGCAAAAACTGTACTCTAAAACAATTGATTAAAATTTGTAACCTCAACAGGTTCAGAGCAGAAATATACTTATCTAACTGAAACAATTAATTGTTCTTCTCTATATATCCAAACCAGTTCAGATCAATACAATCTAGAAACATGTGATTGCTCCCTTATACTTTGATACTCCTTCAAAGTATAAAATAAACAATATTAAACAATAACCAAACCACATAATTTCATTCCATTAATCCGGATCTCATTACAAGTATATTACAGTTCCAAACCATTCGAAATACAACAAACCTCAAACATGATTAAATCAAATACAACAAGAACTAAAAATCATCAGAGCTGGTTAGACCAGCAGTATAGCAGCAGTGGAAAAACAACAACAAGATAAAGACAACATAAAGACAACACGCACACAATCATCACAAAGAAGCACACCCTAGCATCCTAATGCAACAAGACACAAACACTCATACTTCTGCCCCCATTGTGTTCATCAAATGGAGGGGAAGATATGTATGAAAGATCTAATCATTTGGCCCATAGAACATTTGACCAATCTTGTATCGCACATCCTCAACAATGTCTTCTATGTTCTGGAATCGTGTCTCGCAATATTGATGGTGTCTTCTACTATCAGCCTGCATAGTGTGTAATTGACTCATAATCCCCTCTTCAAACCTTGCAAAATAATTCTCATTTCCAACTTGGTGAATGCCAGCCATGTTTGCATCATAAACTCCTTCAGCATTTCCAGCAGTAGCAGCACTAGTCCCAGCTCCTTCATCATCTTGCTCTTAGTGCTAATCAATGGCTTCTCCATCAGCTTTGCACACCCAGTAGTCATCATTTATCTTCCTTAGACCAATTTTGTTCAAGGTTACAACAGTGATTTCATTTTGTGCTTTCACAGTTTCCACAACTTCTCCCTCAACGTCTATTTCAAAATATTCAATAAAGTGGGAGATAAGAACCACATATGGAATGTGGTATTCCAGTTTCTTCCTGATCTTGATAATTTGCTCCTTGATAACGCTTATCCAGCTCACCCTGATTTTTCCCATCAAGCAATACATTAGGATCGGATCCTCTTTAGTCAGAACAACATGGTTAAACCCTTCAGGGGTCAGCAGCCAAGTAACAATAAAAGCCAGAATTTGTGGGGTTAAGGCACGTCCTCCAATAGAATAACTCCTTAATTCAGTGTTTGGATTTCTTAAACAAGTCTTAAAAAATTAAACTTTGTTGAAGTCTTCCAAATCAACTATGTTCCCTTTTCCAACAATAATGCCAGTGTTCCTCAACCCAGCTACAGCTAGCCATACTTCATCGTTTATGGCAATGTTAACTCCCTTAACTTGGGAGTAAATTGTTTCTTCATCGTACCACATATTTGTAAGAAAGATCTTCACTAAATCTGGGTAAATGTTCCAGATAACTTGACAAACTTGATGGAAGAAGGCTCAGGCAAGGTCTAGTCACCAGAGCTATGCTCAAACATCTTGAAGCCAGTGAAGAGTCAGAGACACCTGTCTAGATCAAAATGCTGACTATTCTGAGCTTTGATGATCTTTGTAAAAAATTGTAAAAATTAGAATAGGGAAATTTGATTTTTGTAAATAACCCTAGATGCCTTAGGGTTTATAGAAGACTCCTAGGTTAGGGTTTTAAGTGCCTAGAACATTAACATGCGGCGCATTCTCATTGGAGCATGGATTAGGGTATGGAGTAGCTTACTCCACACGCTAGGTTACCCTAACCCTAGTGTGTGGTACAAGTTAGGGTTTCTAACCCTAGCTTATCTTACTACTACTTGGATAGCTTGCTAGGCAAGTTAGGGTTTCTAACCCTAGCTTGTTCTACACGCTACGTAGATAGCTTGCATAAATGTTGCATCTTCTCCAAGAAGCTAGAAGCTCTCTCTTGAAGGTTGGCCTAACCTTCTTCAAGGCTTTTCTCACCTAATTTACCATAACCACAACACTTCTTCTACTACACGTTTTCCTTCTCCACGGATCCTCTTCCATTATCCATTGCTTCCACATCAAGAGAAGCTCCTTCCATCACCTTTGTTCGATGCAAAATGGCTTCTACATGTGCTACATCCATTATAGTGTCTTCAACAAGCTAAAGCACCTAGGAGCCTCTCCATCATTTGGTATCATGAGCTTTAGTCTTCAAGGGATGAGTTCTTGATCCTTTCACTTTCTTTTTTTAGTTTTTCTGTGTTGTATACCATTGTTTTCATATGTCTTGATTTTTTTGTACTGATTAAATGTTGTGTAGTTTAAATGGTTCAAATAGCATCAATCTTCTTGAATCATCCAAAAATCAAGTGTTTAGGTGTTCTTGTTGTGTGCTGAAACTGTTTTTGTGTTTTAATTGAGTTTTCTTCAATTTTGATCTGTTGAATCATCTTATTTTTAGGCATTTTCAAGTTTCTAATCTGTCCTTGTCATGTTATAGGTAATGTACTTCCAAATATGTCATAAACTCCAAGTTTAGAAACTTGTTCACAAGGTGTTTGTGAAAATGCTTATACTATGTCTACTATGTGTTTGATGAAATGTATTGAGTAAATTGCACTTGTGTGAACCTTTGTGTGCTTTTCCTTTTATGTTTTTGAGTTCTTTAGCTTTTTATTAGATCATTAATAAGTTCCTTAGAGTTAGGTTTCCATTATCTCTTGATGTTATGTTCAAACTCGTTGGACTCCTATAGGTATCAATTTCCTGAAGTTGTTTTGTAAACTGCACTGGTTTGGAAAATTTACTGCAAACAGTATGCGTATTATTTTGAGGTGAATAATGATCTATATGAAACACTATTAAAAAGGCGCATTCTAATTCAAAATTTACAAAAAAATGATAAATGTTCAAAAGCCGAATGCTAGTGATGTTCAGAATTCTGACAATAGTGTAATTTTGCCTCTGTGTTTGAATTACTTCAACCGATCCAGTGACTGTTAATTTCTAAAATTTGGAGCGATCATAGCTTTAGATGTTACAAGTATTTGGTTAAAATTTGGTGACTTAATTCTCTGTGATTTATTTGGATGCAATAAATTTTTTAATCGGCACTGCCAGAAACCTAACGTATGAGAGCATAACTATTGCATTAGACCTAAAAACACTCTATGTTTTGGATTTATCTAGAAAGACTCAGTGTTCTATTTCCCCTAAAATTTGGTGTGGACGTTCCTTATTGTGTTATGAACTTTTGGTTAAAATGTCATGGGAAAAAAAGAACTATACGGAATACCATAAATCCCGCACATACTGCTGCCAGAAGTGAACTCTAGTCTTATTTTGTTGTTTCTTAATCTACTCTAGAGCCAATCTTTAGTAAATCCTTTTGTGTAATAACCTTCATTACAGTGCCTTAATTTTTTGATTGTCATATTCATTCATAAATCCTTGAGTTTGTCATTTTATAATCTCTTGAGTTGTGCTATTCAAATTAGCCATTATTGCTTTCTATTTTTGACTTCATGGTGAATTGGTACCTTGATGAAGCACTTGAGTTGAGTTGGAATCAACACACCAAGAGTTGAATTTCCAATCAATATTGGAGGATGAACCATAATGGGAGATGCGGTCATGATGTAGAAAAGCTTCATTGATCAAAGTACACCAAAAAGGAGTGATACACTAGTGAGGCAAATTTACAAACACATGGAGTGCATAGTTTAGGATTTCTAATTTTCAGCAAAATTTTCATTGTATCCAACTGAGTTGTAATTGCAAAACTCTTTTTCATTAGTGGAATAGTTCCAAAACGTGTAGACGGTGAAGTGTGTCTAAGGTCCTTGGTGCCAAAGAACTTCACCTTATGATTCGCCTAGATTTAAGTTTTCAAGCATTAATTCTTACTTTATTTTCTTTTGATGTTTCAATTGTGCAATCCGACTAGTTTTATTTTCTTTGAGTCGCCTTTGTTTGTGACTTAGTGGTCTCATTGTAAGAATGATTTGAAAGGTACAATAGGCCAGGCTCTAGCAAGGAAAGTCTTGGTACTTAAGTCGTCCTAGTGACGCACCTCACTTTCTTGGGAGACCCTCTAGTCTGCTAGACTAATTTGTCTTATCTTGAGAGCACTTCTTCACAAAATTTAAGATGTCTCAACATTCCCATCACCATAGTGGCAATGAGTCTCATGAAAATACATCAATTTTGCGAAAATTTTTGGAAGAAATTCAGATTATGAAAATAAATACTGATTTACAATTTGTCATTATGGCGGAGGAAATAAAGACCTTAAATAAGAAGGATCATTAGTATAAATCAAAAACTAGTTTATCAAAAAAATATAATTCAGATAGTGAGGATGAAAATCCAGAGCAGAATAGCATGAGAGCAGCAACCAAACACTATCAGCCTGACCCCAAAGAAGCTAGAGTAGATGTTCCCCATTTCCATGACACTAATGACATTTATACATTCTTAGATTGGGAGATGAAATTGGAGTAATTATTTGAATGCTATAATGTGAGTAAAGAAAGAAAAGTTGCCCTAGCTACTCTTAGTTTCCAAGGACATGCCTTACATTGGTGGACTGCTTTAGTGAGAAATAGGATTCTTCATCATGAACCGGCCATAGCTTATTGGAATGATCTTAAGAGTGCCCTTAGAAGAAGACATATTCCCTCATATTACCATAGAGAACTCATGGACAAACTTCATAGGCTTAACCAGAAAAACATGAGTATTAAAGAGTATAGGCAGAAAATGGAATTGTATATGATGAGGGCGGGAATTAAAGAAGATGAAAATGTAACTGTAGCTATATTTTTAAGTGGATTGAGTCTAGAAATAAGAGATAAAGTAGAACTTCTCCCTTATAGGGATTTTCACGACTTGGTGGAAATTTGTATAAAGGTTGAACAACAAGTTTTGAGAAAAGGCACAATTCGAAGTTCATACTCTAACTCTTATTCAAAGACTAATTTTAAGAGGGAGGGAAAATCCTTAAAAGAAAAACGAAGAGAGAATCCCCCCAAAGTCATAGTTCAATAAAATGTAAAAAGAAGAGAAGAACCCACTTCCTCTAGCCGAACTAGTGACATCAAGTGTTTGGGACGGAGTCATATAAAATCTCAATGTCCATCTATGAGAACCATTCTGTTAAGAGGCCAAGACTTATATAGTACTGAGGAAGAGAAGAATGTTGAGAGCATTAGTGAGGAGTCCGATAGTGAGAAGGGAGAGGATGCATTTGCTCATGAGGGAGAGCTATTGATGGTTAGACGTTGCCTCCACAGCCAACCTAGTCCACAACATGAGTCACAACGAGAGAACATCTTCCATACAAGATGCAAAATTTCTGAAAATGTATGTCCTCTCATCATTGACACCGGGTCGTGTTGTAATTGTTGTAGTGCTAGGATGGTTGATGAATTAAAACTTGAGTTATTACCCCACCCTAAACCTTATAAATTACATTGGATTAAAGATGGGAGGACATTAATGTTAAAAACCAAGTAAAGGTCAAGCTTTTTGTGGGGAACTATGTTGACAAAGTTTTGTTTGATGTAGTCCCCATGGAAGCTTGTCATGTTTTATTGTGAAGACCATGACAATTTGATAAACAAACTATTCATGTTGGTCTTACCAACGAAATTACCTTTACTCATAAACATAAAAAGTTTGTACTTCATCCTTTGACTCTTACTCAGGTGTTGGAGGATCAAGTCCAAATTGAAAAGGAACTAGATAGTGAAAAGAAAAACAAAGTTCATAAATCTCAACACTTAAGCATCAAAAATGGATCTGAGGAGTGGGAACTAGGTGTTTCTTCCCACAAGGTCACTCAAAAGGAGTCTCTATTAACTAAAATTTTTTTAAAACAAGGTCACTCAAAAGAAGTCTTTATTAACTAAATTTTTTTTGAAAAATTGTCTTCTTATTGAGCAACCCCTATACCTCTTGTTGTGTAAAGGAATACTCACGTGTGCACAGTCTGATAAAGCTGAATCTAGGGTTCTGTCTCCATAAATTGAAATTTTTTTGAAAGAACTTGGTGATGTATTTCCTAGTGATGGTCCTACGGGATTGCCACCTTTTTAGGGAATAAAACATCAAATCAATTTTGTTTCGGGTGCTAGTCTGCCAAGCAGTTTGACATATAGAACAAATCCAGAGGAAACCAAGGAGATAGAATCCCAAATTCAAGAGTTATTAGACAACGGTTGGGTTCAAAAGAGTCTTAGCCCGTGCGTCGTGCCAATTTTGTTGGTGCCTAAAAAGGATGGTAAATGGAGAATGTGTTGTTACTGTCGCCCAGTTCACAACATCACTATTAAATATAGGCTCCCAATTCCTAGGCTTGATGATATGCTTGATAAATTGCATGGGTCCAATGTGTTTTCTAAAATTGATCTAAATGGCATATATCACCAAATTAGAATGAAAGAGGGTGATGAGTGGAAAACCACTTTTAAGACCAAATTTGGACTATATGAGTTGTTAATGATGCCTTTTGGGCTTACTAATACACCTAGCACTTTTATGAGGCTATTGAATCATGTCCTTAGGGATTGCATAGGAAAATTTGTAGTAGTTTATTTTGATGATATTCTTGTGTATAGCATTAGTATAGAGTCTCACATCCACCATCTTAGAGAAGTTTTGTTAGTTCTTAGGAAAAACCAACTTTTTGCCAATGTAGATAAATGTACCTTTTGTGTAGATAGTGTTGTCTTCTTAGGTTTCATTGTTAATAAAGATGGGGTTCATGTGGACCCCTAAAAAATAAAAGTCATTCAAGAGTGGCCTACCCCAAAGGATGTAGGAGAAGTACAGAGTTTTCATGGATTGGCAATTGAGGCATTTTTTCTTTTTAACCTACTTCACCATACAACCATCCTATCCACTATTTCCAATTGTCAACCCCTTTTGAGCCTATATTTTCTCATTATTTCATTTAGATCATTACAAGCTTCCGTGTAAAACCATTTTTATCCTTTCCTTTGATTATTGACTGAGCATGATGGTCTTCTTTTGGGTTGTGTAAATTGCTAAGTGTGGGGGTTGCCCAAGATGTGCAAAATGCTAAGTGTGGGGGAGGTTGATTGATGATGTATGGATTTTAGGACTTACTATTTGATCATGGATTTCATTCTTCTCTCTTCTTGTCATGACAGTTTCTTCGGAAAAAAAAGAAAAAAAAGAAAAAAAACTTGAGAAAAAGAAAAGAAAATGCTTGTATGGCTTGCGTTGGAAGAATTTATGTAATTTAAATTCTTGGGTAGCTTTCAGGAATAATTTCATTGATGTTGCAAAAAAAAAAATCATGCTCTTGCTCTTTTAATAATCTTTGGATGTTACCTCAGTTCCCAAAAATTATTCCTATCCATTACCTTTGCCTCATTACAACCTTAATAAAGTCCTCTTGAATTATGCAAACTTGTGTTTCAAAAGTGGAAAATTAGAATGCTTGCAAGCCTATGGTAAGGCAATGTCCATTGAGATGGTTTGAGTGTTATACATCTCCCCTACACACTCGAGAATAAGAGATATACGCTATCTTCAGAGGCCAGCATACATGACTGTCATTTGCATAATTGGTTGCACAAATTGATTAATCCACAAGTGGAGAAATTCACACTTTTGTTGAGCAACCTTTAAAAATAAATTTTGATTTCGTCCTCCTTGCTCAAATACTTTTCCAATGGTAGCTTGTTAAATGAATTGGGTTACAGTCTCAACCTTTTAGCCTTCATTTTCTTTTATCTTATTTAGATTTTGCCCAGGAGTGCAAAGGATAAGTGTGGGGGAATTTGATATGTATTTATTTTAACCACTTTCCTACAACATAGTCCTAAGAATAATGACAACTTTTGGACCATTTTACTATATTTGGACTTATTGGTCTTTAATTGAAAGTTTGACTCAATGTGATGAAATTTTCGGAAATTTTTTAGACTTCAGCATGTTTCGTATTTTGTCCATAACATTTGCTACAGACCTTCAAATAACTTGATCTTTATGTCGTTCTGTAGATAACTCAGATCTACAAACGTTGTGAGAGGGTCCAAGACCAAATTCAGACTGTAAGGTGGACAAAATCAGCATTGAAGTTGGTGTACAAAATCTAGACAATACTTTGAGCAGAAATATTTAATTAAGGACAACTTAGTCATTTCACCCCAAATGAGTTGGGATCAAAACTGTATATTTTTGGTTTATTATGGCAACGTATAGGTGGGCTTGGGCCACCTTAGGTAAAAAAAAATTCTAAATACTATAGTGAGCAGTGTAGGGTAGCCGCCAACAATTGTTTGAGACAAATTTTTGAATACAGTTTCACTTGCTTGCTTCTTCTTTGCTCGTTCTTCGCTTCAGCAATTTTATTTTTGTGTTAATTCACTTTTGCAATTTTATCTTTGGCTATTGTTCATGTTCATTCCACCATGAGTGGCTAAATTTTGTACTGAATCCGGTGCCTAGTGGTTCTCCGTTTCCATTTATCCCTAGGTTCGTGTTTTGTGTTGTTTTTCCATAATTACCTACTCCTTTTCTGTTTTAATTTGATTGTTGAATTTTATGGTTAGATTGAATCTATAAATGAATAAATACATTCCGATTGGAATGTATTGTGGAGTTCCCAAGTCGAAATCAAATCGAACAGATGATGTTGCTCACCATGCGATTGCATTGGTTTGGCACACTAGGTGTTCAATAAAATGCTCCGTGGTTGTGGAGTGTTCAGGATGTTAAATAGATGCATGAATTATGGTCTGTTTAACCCACAAATGTAATTGGGATAATTTTTAGGATCCAGTGAGGGATTTGGAAGAACCGAAGGGAGACCGAGTTGATTTTCATTACATGAAGTTCTCTATTTTGCTTGAATCGTATTTTGTTTAATTTTTTTAAGTTGTTTAAGTGTCGTACTCGCCAAACCCCCCCCCCCCCCCCCCACCACCGTGCTACAGTTTTATATTTTTAATAATTGAAACGTTCGAGTGGTCCTTTGAAGAATGACCTAGGTCAGCTATATTGCAAAATCTAGCCTCCTAGTTTAATTTCAGGCACGTTCGACAGAGCGAATCATTGATTGAAACCAGAAAGTAAACCACATCAGTGAAGAAACAATCAATCAATAAAAATATCAGATACAAAAGTGGAAGCCATTTGGTGAAAAGAAATGTGTTTTAGAACTGCCTAAAAATAATAAGATAAACAGTAATTGATTCAATAAAGCAGATTTCCAGAAATTGAATCAATTAAACAGTGGTAACAGATAATGGAAATCACTCAAGTATAATCAATAATATATTCAATCAATTATACAAAAGAAATAACAGATCCAGAAAACACAGAGAAATACCAGCAGAATGAACAATCAATTAAGCGCGAAGAACAATTAATTGAGCGAGCAACAACAAATATGATAAGTGTTCAAGAAGAGAAAAAAAGAAATTAAGAACACAAACATTTATACAGGTTCATCCTTCCTCAAGGGCTACATCCAATCCTTTGCTAAAGAGCAAAGAGTTTCACAAATAAAGATCACAAAGATTAGTTCGCAATAATACAAAACACTCGCAACCCATAAGATACCACTACTTCGAGCAATAAACAACCCACTGCACCCCACAACAGTTGTCCAAACAATGTAGAAACCTTCAACACAGACCCAATTACAAACCCTATGCAATATGGGTAATCAAATCGCTCACAGTTCAAGGAAATTCAATTCATAATGAACACTCAAGTACTTCTACACAAAACAGATTACAAAAAGGATTAAAAATAATGTAGAAGATTTAGCTTTGGTTTAGGACCACTATTGCGCGAAACCCACTCAATGCAAGGCTCCAAGATTCACGATCTTCAGATTTTTCTTGAAGAAAATAGAATGTAGCTAGTTCTTAAGGTGTACGCACGTTTTTCTCTCTTAGAAAATCACAAGTGATCGCTCAAATGTTTTAAGGACTTATGAAAACATGTACTCCCCTTATATAAGAAAACTGGTTTTTAAATTTGTCAAAAACTCAATCGATTGTATCACTAGTTCAATAGATTTCTGTGACCTATAAGAAAATCCAAAAAGTTGACTTTTGAAAAATAGTTTATTGATTTACTCTTTAAAAAAATGTTTTTCAAAATTTGTTAAACCTCATTTGTTAAGTAAAATAACTTTTGGAGCTTACTTTGAATGATATTTCATGCAACTCATGATTTTATACCAAACCCACACTCTCACACACACCTAACCTAAGTCCTAGACTAAAACTCCCTCAAGCTCCATGATGGCTTCAAGCAATCCACTTTGCAAGCTTTGATCCATTTAGACTTTATCATATTGTTGGCTTCATTAAATCACTTAGCAAGCCTTGGTGCTAACACCTACAACTTGTCATAGGATTCGACTCAAATGGTCAGCCACTAAATTTTGTGCTCCACTCCAGTCTCAAATCTTTACGTCAAACTCCTAGAGTAACAACATCCATTTGATTAACCGTGGCTTAGCATATGCTTTCTTCAAGAGGAACTTCAAAATGAATGGTCAGTGAAAATAATGATTTTTGTATTAAGTAGATATGATCTAAACTTGTCTAGAACAAAAACCACAACTAGGAGCTCCTTCTCTGTGGTTGTGTAATTAACCTGAGTTGAATTCAAGGTCTTTGTCCTGTCGCTGAGGCAAAACTGCTCCAACCGCATAGTTGGAGGCATCACACATAAGCTTAAATGGAAGTGTCCAATCGGAGGGCTGGATGATAGGGGCGGTAGTCAAACACTTCTTCAAGAGGTCAAAAGTAGTCTTGTAATTGTCATTGAAGATGAACTCTATATCATGTTGTGCGATGTAACTAAAGTTCTAGAAACCTCCTGTAAAAACCTACATGTCCAAGAAAGGAACAAACTTCCTGCACTGTTGCGGGGTTAGGCAAAGCAAAAATAATTTCTATCTTAGCAAGATCCACCTCAATTCCCTTCCCTAATATAACATGTCCTAACACAATACCGGATTCAACCATAAATTGACATTTTTCATAATTAAGCACCAGACTACTATCAATGCATCTTTGTAAAGTTTTTACCAAACTACTCAAATAGTCATTAAAAGAAGACTCATATACAGAAAAATCATCCATGAAAACTTCCATGCATTCTTCTAAAAGATCAGAAAATATTCTTACCATACACCTTTGAAAGGTGTTAGGTGCATTGCACAAGCCAAAAGGCATCCTTCTGTATACGTAAGTCCTGAATGGGCATGTGAAAGTAGTTTTCTCTTTATCCTCAGGTGCAATGTGAATCTGAAAATAACTTGAGTAACCATCTAGAAAATAGTAATGAGACTTACCAGCTAACTGCTCTAACATCTTATCAACGAATGGAAGAGGATAATGGTCCTTCCGGGTAGCTTGGTTAAGTCTCCAGTAATCAATACAGACTCTCCAACTATTCTGGACTTGTGTTGGAATCAACTTATTCTCCTCATTGGCTACCATAGTGACTCCTGACTTCTTGGGCACCACCTGTACTGGACTCACCCACTGGCTATCAGTGACCTCTTTGTTTACCACATCCAAAATAAGTGGATTGAGTCTCCTCCAAGGCTGTCTCATTGGTTTAGCCACATTCTCCAATAAAATTCTATGCGTGAAAGTGGAAGAGCTGATACTAAGAATATTTGTTAAAGTCCAACCAATTTCTTTCTTGTGTGTTCGGAGGACTTGCAAAGCTTTTTCTCTTGACCAAGCAACAAGTGTTTGGCAGTGATTATTGGCAGTTGCTCATCCTTCTCCAAGAAAGCATACTTGAGATGCTCAGGTAAGTTTTTGAGTTCCAACTATGGGGGTTGGTTAATGGAACGACGAACTGTGGAAGGTAATAGCTCAGCCAAACAGACGTGAGCTTGCAAAAGAATCAAAAATATTGTTGAGCAATTCCTGCTTATCATGCTCAAAATCAAATAATTAATCAACCACATCATCAATAATATCAATGTGCAAAATAGAATGTTCCTTTCTAGGATGTCTCATGGCATCAAATATATTAAACTTAACAGCATTATCACCGAACTCCATGGACATGGTACCAGAATGCACATCTATTTTTGTCCTATAAAAGGTAATCAAATCACCTTCAATCTATAAAAGGTAAAAATCTGTAAGGAAAATAAGCTCATTCATCCTAACTAACACGTCTTCAACTAAACTTGCAGGGTGTGCATTGCTTTTGTTAGCCAATTGAATGACCGCACCAGTAGCTTTTAGAGGCCCGAAACCTAGAGCATTAAAAATAGATGTAGGGATGACTTTTATGGATACTTCCAAGTCTAACATGCAATCATCAAATTTACAGTTTCCTATAATGTAAGCAGTACGTGTCCCTGGATCTTTGAATTTTTGAGGGATCGGTTGGATGAGTGCTAACACATTCTTGCTTAGGCTGACCCTCTCATTGCCCTTGAGCTTCCTCTTATTGGTGCACAACTCCTTCAGGAACTTGGCATATTTCGAAATTTGGTTGATTGCATCTACAAGAAGGATGTTGACTTCAACTTTTCTAAAAGTTTCTAAGATTTCCTTCTCCAATGCTACATCTGCCATCTTCTTGGAAGGGGTCAATCTCTGTGGAAAGGGCACAAGAATAGAGGGCTCAATTGCTACCTTGCTTGCCACATTCAAGTCTTTCTCTTTGTGTTTAAGTCTAAATCCGACTCCTTCAGAATTTGGCACTCACGTTCTTCCCGTTTGCATTTGGATTAGGAATCCCTTGCGAAGGTAAACTGTTAGGCACTTGAGGCTGATTCTGATTAATTGCACTAGCCAAATCCCTATCTACGTCTGTAGATTCTGAATGGTAGCCTCAATCCTTTACTAAAATTTCAAATTGTTGGTTGCCATCTGCTTTATCAATTCTTCCAAGGAGGAGCCATGTTGTGGTTGGGAGGGTGTTTTGGTAGATGGTGTGGTTTGCTGCTCAAAATTCTCCTTCTGATGTTGGAATGAAGGTCTATGTTGGCTAGAATTTTGCTGCCAATTTTGCCTTAGAAGGAAGGTGGAATTCTTGGAGGAATTATGGAAATTTTGATTTCCCCTCCATCTCAGATTAGGATGATCTCTCCATCAAGGGTTATATGTGTTGGAGTAAGGACTATACCATTGTTGAGGTCTCCCTGGAAAAGCTCCAACTGCTGCAACAGTGTGGTTATCGAAATTCTCTTCTCGCAGTGTGGGACAAACATTAGTGGGATGTGAAACATTAGAACAGATACTGCATACTCTAGGTTGTTTGACTTATAGTAGAAACATGGGTTGTTTGACTCACACCTAACTATCTCACTAATGATGCCAACTCATCAAGCTTGTTGGTTAAAATCTATTCATCTGCACCGTTTGAAGCTAGGAAATTTGGTTTACTAGAAGAGGCTTGCACGTGGTAGACTGCACTACTGTTGGATCTAGTCCTAAACTGCTAAGAATTGGCATCCATATTTGTAATGAGCTCTCTGGCTGCAACAGGTGTTTTGTCCATCAAGGCACCTCCACTAGCTGTGTCCACCATGCTTCCATCTATGGGTTGAAGGCCTTTATAGAAATAAACAATTAGCAACTGTCAGTAATCTGATGGTGTAAACAATTGGCACAAAGTCTCTTAAATCTCTCCTAATATTCATGTAGATTCTTGCCACTTGTTTGTCTAATACCGCAAATCTCCTTTCTGATTGGAGTGGCTCTTGAGTATGGGAAAATATTTTCCAGAAGGATCTCTTCATGTCATTCTAGTTTTGAATTGATGTTGGTTGCAGATAATACAACCAGTCATTCGCTCCGCCATCTAGAGAGAACGGGAACACTCTAAGTTTTATGTGATCTTCATCAATCCCATGCGGTTTCATGCTACTGCAGACTACATGAAATTCCTTCAAGTGCTTGTGTGGATCTTCACATACAAGACCATGAAACTTGGGCAACAAATGTATTAATCCATATTTTAGTTCAAAACCAGCATCTAACTCAAGATATTGAATGCATAAATGCTGATAAGTGACATCGGGTGCTGTTAATTCTTTATGCGCTTTGTTATCCATGATATCAAAATAAGGATTAGAAGGAAAATTATCTAAACCTATACTAGACGGACGAGAAAAACGACTATGACTACTCCTATTAACACTAGAATCTAAAGAAACAGAATCAGATTGTGATGAAATACAGATTCATGCTCAGGTGTGTGTTCAGATCGACTCTTAATCTTTTGCAACAGATGCAAAGTCCTTTCTATCTTTGCATAATAAATATTCAGTTCATAACCCTTGCTCCTGGTATTCATACATCAACATTAAAGAAAAATTATAAAACAGAGAACTATGAGAAGTCCCCGACAACGGTGCCAAAATTTGATTCGCGCTACCTAATGCGCCCCAAATTATAATTTGAATCATTTGATGGAGGAGAAATGTCAGCATGGGGATGGCTAATACCATGGCTTCCACCTCCTACTTTGATCGACTTTTCCAACCAAGTTGGGCTTTTGATCATTTCGTTCAAGAAGGAGATCTCCTCAAACTCAAACTTGACAATTATTGTGGGGCTGGTTTTGGATCCAATCTGGCGGACATACTAGGGGCCAACTTTGTTTACTAGAGAAATATCATTATCTAAACCTTGATTGAAGTCCTTAAAATCGTTGTTAGAGGCAGGAAAAAGAATCTTCAGCACAAACAGTTAAATCTTTCATGTCTTTGGCTTTAGTCGAACCTGCTATAGCAACGCGGATCTCAGGCACATTGGTCTGGTAGAATGGCAGAGCAATAATGTTTGGAGGAGGTAGAGAGAGAGAGGCGGCTTGAGGTTGCATGGTGGCTTGAGGTTGCATGGTGTTTGTCAACACCCAATTTCGTCCGGGCAAATAAAGTCATTTCAAAATAAATAAATTAAATTTTTTTTAATAAATTATAATAAAAAAAGGGGTTTTATTTCATTCTATTTTAAAGATAAAGTTTTAAAGTAAGATCCATAAAAAGGGAATGAAATTGGAAGGAAGCTTAGCCCACTAAAAAATTCAATCAGAAAAATAATGGTCTTGGAATAAAATTCAAATTAATAGGGCAAGTGAAAAATAAAGTTGGTCCATTAAAAGTGTGTTTAGAAAGAAAATTGTTATTTGTCCCTATTAAAGTGCTGACATAGGTTTCTTTTTCTGCCTGTCTCCTTTAAGGCACATTAATTACATGAAAATTATTAAAAAAATAATAGAAAGGTTAGAAATATTGAATAGTTGATCTGATTATTATTCTGATTAATTGTAATTGATTCTGCTTAATAACGATTAAATGCTGGTGATTTTCAATTAAATGCTGATTATTTTGTAGCAATTTAGGCATTTTCTTTATTTGGACTATTATGCTCTTTTATTTAACATAATAGTAATTAGAGATTTTTACATTGGTTGGTTTATGTTATTTCTCCAGATAAATAATATATATTAAAAAATAATAATAATAATATTAGTTTTAAAAATAAAAAAAAGGTATTTAAATATATATTACTCTTGTTTTTATTTATTTAGGTTGCTTCCAATAAAAGTAGAATAAAAAACGATTTAAAAAAAATATGATTATGTAGATTGTGGTTTACCTCAAATATTATCATTTATTCACTGCTTCCATTCATATCCCATAATTCTTAGATTTGATTATACGTATATCATGGCAGCAACAGTCCAAGTCCGTCCCCCTTGGTATTCAGTAGCCAATTAGCTTGCACAAATTATAATCAAGTGGGATAATTAGGAATTAATAGATTTAAGCATGAATTAAAAGCAATAGTCAATTAGCAGTTTTAGAAATTATAATTAAGTGGGAATAATTAGGAATTAATGGAGGAGAATTTAAATTATAAAAGAAAGAACCTGAAGAGTATCAATAGGAATATACATAGGGAATAGTGGGCTGGCATGAGACACACAACAATACAGATAGAGAAAAATTACGGTGCTTGAAAATTACTTTGCGTTTGGAGTCATTGGAAAGAGAAGGAGCAAAAGGTACTGGAAATCCGAAAGCTTGAACGAGTAGGAAGGCACGGATTTTGTTAAAGCTGGTCTTCAACTGGTACGTCTTGATAATTCCGTCCTCGTGTGACTGTCATTGTTATGTTTGTTCTTACTTTGTTGGTTTTTATATGTTATTGTTGTGTTTGTCTTTGCTCGGTTTGTTTTTATCTGTTGAAAGTTTAATATCATAAATATTAATAATTTTATACTGGTTGTTGTAAATAAATTGGCATTGCAATTCTAGTTTTGTGTTATACTTGAAGATGTTACCCTAAGTATGTCTCCTTATTCAATTTTGTATGTGAGCCTACTGCTCGACACTTTCTTGATTTTTCACATTATTTAGAGGCCACTGTTTTTGCCATAGCCTCATTTCGCGACAACGCCAGAAAACAGAACTTAAAAACTAAGAATTCCTTATTCACACTGTCCGCGATTGTTGCGGTTTGAACCCATTATTGGCAAGACATGTAGGTTTTAATCCCACGTTTTTAATTTATTACTATAACAAAAAGAAAAAAACATTTATTCAATTGATTTTTGGTTCAATTGCATCCACTTTTCTAATCTTTTTAAATATAAAATAAAATAGTTCTTAAAAAATAATAATATAATAGTTTTTTTTAAAAGGAAAAAATAAAAAAAATTAAAGAATATAAAACATTTTTCAAAATAAAAAGTATAAAAATTATTTAATTTTTGGGAAAAATAAAATTGTAAACATAATAATAATGATAATGAGAAAATTAATAAAAAAAATGTTTCGGGACTTAATATTTTTACAATAGCTAATTATAATATTAATCATTTCTACGCCATTTGCATTTATTATTTAAAAAAGAAGTATATATTGAATTATGAATAAGAGGACAACGTGTGGTACTGTTGATCTATACCACATAAATAATGAATATTAAATTTTTGTTTCTAATTTTAATTATGTTTCCATTTATATTGATATTTCTTTATATTCTTTTTTCCTTTACTAACAGAAATCAAAGTAGGTTAGGTATAAGGAGTAAAAAAAAACATTTTTACAAACAAACCTTTCAAAAATAAAAACATTGTATTCCAAATGGTTTTGAAAATAATTAAATAATCTTAAAAAGAATTTAAAAAATAGAAAATAAAAATATTTAATTTCCATAAAAAATATGAAAAATCATTTTTAAAAACATAAAAAAATATAAAACAGTTAAAAAAATAAAAAAAATACAAAGCATTTTTTAAAACCGTTTTTAACGCAATTTTAAAATAAAAAAAAATACAAAAAACAGTTTTAAATATAAAAAACATAAACTAGTCTTATAACAATAAAAACAGTTTTAAAAAAAATTAAAAAGTTTGTAAAACATTTTTGAAAATTTAAAAAAATATAAAATAGTTGTTTTAAAAATAAAATATATCAAATGTAAAAAAAATATATTAAAAAATATATAGTTTTTTTTTCAAAAAAAAATATATAAAATCTTTACAAAATTAAAATATCAAATATCACCAAACAAGATTCTTAAAATAGAACTACGTGTACCCTGATATTCTATCATGTATAGAGATACGTAGGATCAAGATCAAGCCTTGTCGGGCCAAAATAAAAATTATAAAATATTTTCTTTGTTTGTTTGCTTTATATTTGTATGCATTTTTATACTTGTTTGATTTTATTATTTGCTGTAATTACTCTTTTGGGAAAAATAAAAATAAACTACACTTATTGTTGCTCGTTAGATTAAGGGTACCATCTTAGGACGGGTGTTGTGGGGTGCTAATACCTTCCCCACACGTAACCGACTCCCGAATCTTTGAATCTGGTTCGTAGACATTTTTATTTTTGGTTTTTCTATGATTTTCCTTAATAAACTATGGTAGCGACTCCAACTCTCTAAATAAAAATATAAAATTAAATTTTTTATCGTCCCGTCGTGATCCAAATCCCATTTTTCCAAATCAAGGTGTGTGAAAATCGTGGCTATATTTTGTGAGGCAGAGGTTGAGTGAGAGTGAGTAGGAGAAAATAGCTCATGCCTCTGCCCTTTTTTGCGTATGTGATAAATGCAATGAGAGTGTAGTATATCTTCAAAGCCAAGCATATCTGCAAAGTTATCCCGAAAATCAACACCTCTCTGGCATACCAAAAATATAGGGTTGATATTGTGAGCGGAGAGTGGGTAGTAGAGGTGGAAGAGTGAGCGTGTGTTGGTCGGTTATAGAGAGGCACAACAACTTTTCAGGGTGACACGGTACAGGGGAAACATTACTTTTTGGTGTGAAGGTAGTGGAGCAGCTTTTGGCATAAGTAGAGCCATGAGTGAAGCAATGAGTATTGAGTCGAGGAATTGAAAAAATGGGACAAGTGGCTGCGTGGTAATGAGTGAGAAATCTGCCTTTTTGTAAAAACCTTTAATCTTGGTTTAGCATGAGTTAATAGTGTGCTAGTGCCATTCATCATTTTTATCTTTTTCCTTTTCATTTGCTTCATAAACCGTGCCAGGTGACCACCTTCATGAAGATTAGGACTAATTCCTTGACTTAGTTGACGCCTCAAATCTTCCTTTTAATCCCACTTCACACTCATTTTTTTTCTTTTTTATTATTTATAGAAATCTTCTTTTTTTAAAAAAAAATTATAATAAAGCAAATAAAAAACATAAACTATATCTTTATTCTTCTTTGATTTTTCCTTTTTTAAAAAAAAAAGAATAAAAAAAAACCCAAATCATATTTTTGTTTTATTTTAAAATGAAAATAAAATAAAATAAAATAAAGTATTAAATTTCTTTTTGAAAACAAGAGAAAATAATAAAAACAATAAAATTCCAACTAGAAACTAAATGATTAATTTTTATTATTTTTTAAAAAAATTATCAGAAACATTTATTTTTCACTCGGACGAAATTGAGTGTTGATACAGACAAAAGATGGAGTTGTACATGATGAGAGTTGGTATTAGAGAGGAGGAGACTGTCACCATTGCTAGGTTTATGAGCTGATTAAATCTTGAGATAAGGGACAAAGTATAACTTCTTCCATATCGAGATTTTCAAGATCTAGTCCAAATTTGCATTCAAGTTGAACAACAAATTTTGAGAAGAGGACCAGGAAGAAGTTCATATTCTGATTCATATCCCAAGAAAGATCTTAAGAGGGAGGGCAAAACCACCAAGGAAAAACCAAGGGAAACCCCCAATTCCCAATCCTAGCAAAGGAAAAATTTCAAAAACAAAAAAAAGATGAGCATGTTACACCCACTCGCACTAGTGACATTAAGTGCTTTAAGTGTCAGGGCCGAGGTCATGTCAAGGACCACTGTTACTCCATAAGAACCATTCTTATGAGGGGCCATGACATATATAGCAATGAAGATGAGGTTGCATGTGAGAGTGTGAGTGAAGATTCTAAGAGCATAAAATATGAGGATGCATATACATGTGAGGGTGATCTACTCATGATTCGTATAACCCTCAACAATCAGTCTAGTACACAACCTAAGTCTCGAAGAGAGAACATTTTTCATAATCGATGCAAAATTTTGGAAAATACATGTGCTCTTATCATAAACAGCGGGTCATGCTGAAATTGTTGTAGTACTAGACTGGTAGTTGGATTTAACTATTGTCCCCCATCGAAAACCATATAAGTTGCATTGGCTCGATAAAGAGTGGGACATCCATGTCAAAAATCAAGTGAAAGTCAAGTTTTCTATGGATACCTATGAAGATATTGTTTTATGTGATATAGCTCCCATGGAAGCTTGCCAGGTCTTACTAGGTAGACCGTGGATATTTGATAAGAAAACCATGCATAACGGTCTAACTAACAAGATTACTTTCACCCATAAAGAGAAAAATTTTGTACTTCATCCTCTAACACCCACTTAGGTATTGGAGGATCAAGTTCAAATGAAAAAAAATAGATAGTGAAAAAAAAGTCAAAAAATATAAAACTTAACTCCTAAAGATGAGTCTGAGGTGTGGGAGCTTGGTGTTCCTTCCCACGAGGTCACTCACAAGGAGAATCATTTTGTAAACAAATCTTTAAAACACATTCTCCTCAATGAGCAACCTCCGCACCTCCATCTTTGTAAAGGAACACTCACGTGCACTTCTTCCACTACTCCTGAAGTTAGGGCTTTACCTCCTTTAGTTGAAAAATTTTTAAAAGAATTTGGTGATGTATTTCCTAGTGGAGGTCCCTCAGGACTTCCTCCTTTTAGGGTTATAGAACACCAAATAGATTTTGTTACTAGAGAGCCAGTCTACCCAATAGGCCAACATACAGAACAAATCCTAAAGAAACGAAGGAGATTGAGTCCCAAGTTCAAGAGTTAATGGATAAAGGTTGGGTTTAGAAAAGCCTAAGCCCTTGTGTTGTGCCTATCTTGTTGTTGCCAAAAAAAGATGGAAAATGGCAGATGTGTTGCAACTTTCGGGTAGTCAATAACATCACAATAAAATATAGGCACCAAATTCCAAGGCTTGATGATATGTGGGATGAACTGCATGGGTCCACCGTGTTTTCCAAGATTGATTTAAAAAATGAATATCACCAAATTCGAATCAAAAGGGGTGATGAGTGGAAAACTACTTTTAAAACCAAATTTGGACTATATGAGTGTTTGGTAATGCCTTTTGGGCTTACTAATTCACCTAGCATGTTCATGCAACTTATGAATCATACCCTTAGGGATTGTATAGGTAAGTTTGTAGTCATTTATTTTGATGACATTTTAGTGTATAGTCGTAGTGTTGAGTCTCATGTACAACATTTAAGGTTAGTGTTAGAAATACTTAGGAAAAATAATTAGTTTGTCAATGTGAACAAATGCACTTTTTGTGTTGATAGTGTACTCATTTTAGGTTTCATTGTCAATAAAAAAGGGGTTCATGTTGACCCTGCAAAAATTTAAGTCATCCAAACATTTTGTGCCTAAATTCTAGATTCTAGCTTCACCACTGAATGAGTTAGCAAAGAAAGACGCCACATTCGATTGGGGTGAAAAGGAAGAAAGCGCTTTCCAAAAGATAAAGACTCTGCTCACCAATGCACCCGTTCTAGCTTTGCCAAACTTTTCTAAAACCTTTGAGCTAGAACGTTTTGCATCGAGGGTTGGAATAGGTGTTGTGTTGTTACAAGGTGGCTACCGAATTGCATATTTCAGTGAAAAGCTTCATGGTGCCACCCTCAACTACCCCACTGACAAATAGCTTTATGCTTTGGTCAGGGCTCTTCAGACTTGGGAACACTATCTTGTGTCCCAGGAATTTGTCATTCATAGTGACCATAAGTTACTTAAATATTTTAAGGGTCAACATAAGTTAAACAAACAACATGCAAAGTGGATGGAATTTTTAGAACATTTTCAATATGTGATAAAGTGTATAAGAAGGGCAAAAAAAATATAGTAGTTGATGCTTTGTCTCATAGACATGCATTATTTTCTAAACTTGGAGCCCAAACTCTTGGATTTGAACACATTCCTGAGCTTTATAGCCAAGATTCTGAACTTTCCACTAGTTTTCCTAACTGTCTCTCAAAACCGCAGGGAGGTTACTATGTGTCTGAGGGGTTTTTGTATAAAGAAGGAAAACTTTGTATTCCCCAAGGTTCACATATAAAGCTCCTTGTGAAAGAGATTCATGAAGGAGGTCTCATGGGCGATTCCGGAGTTGATAAAACTTTGAACGTGCTTAATGAATGATTCTTTTGGTCCCATATGAAACAAGATGTTTAGAGGAACTGTCAGAAATGCATTGCATGTTTACAATCTAAGTCAAAAGTGATGGCTCATGGATTGTATACTACTTTATCTGTTGCTTGCACCCTTTGGATCAACATTAGCATGGTTTTTGTTTTGGGTTTGCCTAGAACTTAACGGGGTTTTGATTCTATCTTTGTGGTAGTTGACCAAATTAGTAAACTGCAAATTTCGCACCATGCCACAAAGTAGATTATGCAAGCAAAATAGCAAAAATCTTCCTCAGAGAAATAGTTAGGCTTCACGGGTTACCTAAGTCAATAGTGTCGGACAGAGATTCTAAATTTATCAATTAATTACAGAGAACTCTCTGGGAAAGATTAGGCACCAAACTTCATTTTTCCACCTCTTGTCATCCTCAAATGGATGGACAAACTGAGGTTGTTAACAAATCTGTATCCACTATGCTTAGGGCACTTTTAGAGGGTAACCATAGATATTGGGATGATTATCTTCCCCATATTGAGTTTGCTTATAATAGAGTGGTTCACAAGACAACCAAAATGTCTCCCTTCGAAGTTGTGTATGGGTTTAATCGTCTCACTCCTTCTGATTTGATACCCCTCCAAACATTCACGAGTTTTTATATAAAGATGGGGTTTCAAAAGCTAAATTTGTTCAAAAATTGCATGAGAGGGTTAAAAGTTAAATACAACAACAAAGTGATAGATATGCCAAACAAAATAATAGGGAGAAGAGAGATATGGTTTTTGAAGAAGGGGATTAGGTTTGGCTTCATTTACACAAAGATTGTTTTCCTACAAAAAGAAAGTCTAAACTCAAACCCCGGGGAGATGGGCCTTTTCAAGTCCTCCAGCGTATCAACCACAATGCATATATGACAAATTTGCCTGAGGAGTTTGGAGTCCACATTACCTTTAATGTTTCTGATTTACATCCTTTTGTAGGTGGCTCAAACGATGAAGCAGAATCTGCAGATTTGAGGATAAATCCTCTTCAAGAAGGGGGAGATGATAAAAGAGCCCTTAATAAAGGCCCAACCACAAGGGTAATTTCCAAAAGAATCCAAGAAGAGTGCAACTCAGTTGAACCCAGGAAAGTAAAGTTCTTATCAACTTAGGCCGTTGATTTGCCTGTAAATAGTAGTATAGTTTAATTTTCCTTTTTGGGCCATGTATTAGGCCTCATATTTTTCTTTTGTGCTTTGTATTTTGGGCGTACAGTAGGAGTAAAAATAATGAACAAAGTCAACTAGAGCTCCAAATTGGGCTTCATTTAAGCCCAATTAAAACCCTAAGCAACTTAGGGTATAAAGAGCAAGCAAGACCAAGCAAGGAACGTCCAACCCTCACATTTTGTGCATGTTCTCCATGCTTTAGGCATGACACTCCAGATGGCTTCATCTCCACCATTGCCTCCCCACCCATTGAACTTGAGACAGGTGTCATTTGGTAATTGGTTGCTCTACATCTAAGATTTTAACTTTGAATTTTTCCACTCATTTTTGGCTCCAAGTGGGCCGACTTGGAAGCCTATATAATGATGTATCCATCCCTTGAAAATTAGCTTGAATGAAATTAGTGAAGGGCTGAAAATTTCCAGCCCACGCTTGCTTGAGCTCCTCTATAGGTTAGCATATCTTGCATAGCCTAGAACCTTTGAAGAGTTGGTCTAACCCCTCTTCACTTCCTCTCCATTTCTTTATCATTTTCCTCCATTGAAACACCTTGTCTTCCATGCCTTGAGCTGCTCCATTTCGCTGCCACTCCTTCATCCATCCACGAATTCCATCAAAGACTCACAACCATACCCATGGAGGTTATCATTTTCGGTCGCCAAAACTTCACCCAAGGTAACCCCATATTAAAGAAGGGTAACCTCTGTAGTTTTGGGCTCTCAATCAGTATGTCTTCGGTCGCCAAAACTTTACCCAAGCTAAGCCCATATTAAAGAAGGGGTAACCTCTACGGGTTTTACTCTCAGCTCTTCAAGTGATAAAGATACAACATTAAGAGTTAAGAGGATACAGTTTCGGCTCTCAGTTACTCATGTAATATGTGTGAATACCCAATTTCGTCCGGATAAATGAAATTTATTATAAAAAAATGAAAAAAAAATTTCTAATTAATTTTCAAAGAAAATTTAAAAAAAATTATTTAATCAAATTTGAATTTTGTTATTAGGAAAAATATAAAAAAATGATTTTTGTAGTTATCCTTTTATTTTCATTTTCCTAAATAAAAATGTTTCTTATTAATTAAAAAAATAAAAAAAATCAGCTTTAAATTTATTGTTTGATTAGCTTTATTATTTTTCTCTTATTTTCAGAAAAATACAAAAGAATAATAATAATAATAATTTAATTTTTTTTTTATCATTGTTTTTTATCTTTTGTTCAAAAAAGAGAGAAAATCAAAAGACTATAATGTAGATGTTTATCACTTTTTTTCATTTAAAAAAAATAATAATAAAGAATATATATGTAGTTTTTGAAAAAAAAAAG
>Ga0209700_101527_pt1 | contig 48103 bp, 27 predicted proteins | sample SiratroredBW_FD_187528 | JGI IMG/M metagenome (GOLD analysis project Ga0209700, IMG submission 187528) | Root nodule microbial communities of legume samples collected from California, USA - Siratro red BW (SPAdes) (version 2) | ecosystem: Host-associated > Plants > Roots > Nodule | place: USA...
TATATATATATATATATATATATTTATAGATGTCATATTAATAAAATAATTCAAAATATATTATTCTTTATATAAATTTTATAATATTAATACAAAACAAAAGAAAAATATTCAAAAGAAGATAAACATATTTTTCATCAACTCACCTACCATATGCTTTGCTCATGTATAACATAAGATCACTATAAATTTAAAAACATAACACACACCACACAAAGAGAAAGGTAATATAGAATTTTAAAATGTATAATCATAAATTTAACTTTCTATCTCAACCAAACTACAAACACATCAAACTTTCATAATTTATCTCATATATCGCACTAAAATTACCAATTCTCTATAAGAACTTAAACAATTTCTCATGTCAGAAAATATGCTCACCCACATACATAGACACTTGACTTTACTAAGATTTAGATGTATACACCTGTCATACGATTCTCTGTTGTGAATTTCACATAGCCCTCAACCTAAATGAACCACATCAAACTCATATGACAGGATTAATCCATATGATCTGGTCTGATCGGTTATTTTCACATCATAATCGACTCTCATTACCTAGTAATTTCATCTATATGATTCCAATATACCAATAGAGTCAACATACATCCTTATTAATCAAATTCACAAACAATGCACATCATAAACAATCTCAACATGAGTATCTCATCTCCTGAAAATATGATGTCTTGATCACCAGTCATCATTTATTATTGTACATCATGTATTTCATAAACTTAAGAATTAATACCAACACGTACATACTCACAAACTTTCATATTCATTCAACACAATCCATCACATTTTCACATCACACATAAACTTTAAAATCCCAACATGCAATATAGTTTTAACAATTACATTAACAACCAGTAATCATTCTTAAACATAAAAGTTAATACAACCATAATAAAATTCAAGTAAAAATAAAAGAGAAAAGAAAACTTTAAAACTAAACTGGCACCCGACGCCAATCAAGGCAAAACACAAGTCTCTACATGATGCTTGGTGCCAAGAAAATGGTGCTCGACTCAACTCATCACGAGAACACCCTCTAGAAAATGCACTCAGTGCCACCATGGTCGCATTCGATGCTATACCTAGAAGGTAAATCTCTAAAAGTACAAAATATGAACTTTCTCAAGACCTGGTTATCTAACTACCTCAATTACTATCAATTCATTATCAAAGTATCATTAAAAAACTTTTTTTAACGTCAGAACAAAATGTATATATATCAAAATTATAAGTTATGTTATGTCTATGTTCTTAAAATCGTATCTCGATTAAAAGAATTCAATTTCAATAATCAACCGTCCGTACAAGCAAATTTAAGATTGGTGACCACGTTACTCCCATATTTAAATATTTTAACCTAAGGTTTTATTGAAAGGTAAAACTAGTTCCCCTTATATGAGTTCACAAAAAGCTTTGAAATTCCTAGAAACCACAAAGATAGCCTAACCACTACCACCACCACCTGAGAGTTTTGATCAATGATCTAAACATTTCACTAGGATCCTGAACATATTGTTAGGATTCTAAACTAACATAGACTTGTCTTGAAGATAAAAACACCACATGCAAACACCGTCTACTTAAGTAAACAGAAAACTCAATTTTGACTTCAAAAGAGAAAATAACAAAAAAGAACTTACTCTAAACAAATTTCTGATCAAGTAGTCTTACTCTGATCACTGTCAAAAGTCTAAAAATGATCTCACATCGTCAATCTGATGAAGAATAGAGTCCGACATCTAGAAAAAAATTCATAAAAAAAGAGAAAATATACTTTAAAAATAATAATTATATTAAAATAAAACTTGAATAACTGAAATTCTTATCTATTTATATAAAACTTTTTCTTTAATTCAAATATGATTCTAATCATACATATTTTATAACAATTTTTTAGGATTTTCTATTTCACATACAAAAGTAATTAAATGATTTACTTTTATTAAACTTTCAATTAGAGTTTTTCTCCTAATACATATATAAGAAAAGTGAAAACACAAAGTATGAAAATAGTTCACTTCTTCTCCCCGGCTCGCTCTTTCTATATATAATTTATCGATAACTTGGTTTAACTTTCATTTAAAAACAAGTTCTCTTATTCTGAGAATTAAAACGACTATTTTGATTATTTTAAAAACTAAAACGTCAAAAAGCAAGCAAGTAAAAATTCAAATGTTATTTTCAAAAAAATAAAAATAGAAAAGATGTATCAATAAATAAACTCATATATAGTCATCATGACTAGGATTGACACAAACAAGTTAAAACAGATGGGTGAACTAAACCTCTTAGTTCGATCCATCATTTTTTTGACAGGTAAATAGTTGGTCCACCAAACCCAATCCAACCTATTTTATCATCTTATAAACAAAATCATTACTTGCTAAATCATGATAGCAGAAAGTTGCAATGATTTAATTGAAACAAAATAGAAGGAAAATGTGGAGTATATATTCTGAAAATGCTAAAAGATAATGCAAAAGAATATCTGGGGGAAGACCCTTCCAAAAGTGACAGATATCTTACCATATATGCGCCATGTGAATGGGACTTACCAACCTCCAATTGCCTGCCAAAAATAATTCACACAAACCCAGCAACATATTTTACAAATCTGTTGGCTCGTACAAAATACTGTGTGTCCCATTTAGGATTCCCTCTTCATCATAATTAGGAAACATAAATCTGTTGGCTGTTTCATTTCGATTTCCGTGTCTACCAGAGGATCAACTCATTCATGCATTCAACTTCATCCACCATGTCTGCATATGTCTCATCGTCAAACAAATTTATCATTACTCTCAAAAACAAATTTATCATTACCCTCAAAGATTAAAGAAATATTATTATTATTATAATATATCGTGTTCTGTTAGATATAATACATGTAATAATTTTATATTATTTAGGAGTTAGAGACTAAAATCAATGTAAATATATATATACTTTTTAATCTTTTAAGATATATTTTAAAAATAAAATTATGATGAAATTTTAAATTCAGATAATATCTTAAATCGACTCTAATAATATTATCTCAAATAAGAATATATATGATTAAAAGGCTTATGATTCTTTCTTATTTTATTTAAAAAATTAATCTAATTTTAGTTATATATTATTATTTTGGTTGATATTTTTTAAACGTTGTCCCAAAGGGGATCACAACTTGGTACTTTCATATTAATTATTCTCTCCAATGTGCATCTTCCAACCAGCAAACTTTTATCTCTCATGTGTGCCTTTTTCCTGTCACTCCCATTCTCCCATAATGTACGTGGGGTACTTCCCTACATTGGCCTCTTATAAACCACACCATAAACAACAAAAGGTCCTATTTCGTACCTTTAATGCATGCAAAACTCCACTCGTTCAAAATTAAAATATTCCAGCCACCATCCAAATCATACATATTATGATTCTTTTGGCACACTAAAATATAAGTTCTTTGATACTTGATAACTCTCTCTATTCTCCCTCTTTCAACATCTACGTATATATATAAATAATCTCACTTACTTATAGTTTGGTGTGTGAGGGTTTCTCTCTAAATGCTATCTATGATGAAGATGAAGACCAAAGTTCTCAAATGCTGCATGAGGGAATTTTATAAACTCAGAAAGGTGAGAGTTGAAATATGCGAGCACGTTCGAATATTATTTTCATGTTGTAAGAAGTCACACTCACACGTTCCCAAAGATGTCCCAAAGGGTCACCTAGTTGTGTACGTTGGTGAGGATTGCAAGAGATTTGTCATCAAAGTAGGAATACTCAGCCATCCACTGTTCCAAGCCTTGCTGGACCATGCAGAGGACGTGTTTGGATTCACCAGTGGTTCCAAACTCCATATCCCTTGCAATGAGAACATTTTCCTTCACATTCTTCATATTGTTCAGGATCAACCGCTCTCTCATTGCTTCTAGTGTATGCTACTAATTTTCCATTCTGAGTCTTGTAGATAAATCATGATAGCTATCGGAAGAAGATATTATTATGATTTTCCTGGCAAACTTAATTTGTACATTTCATGCTGTTATTAACACAGTGCATCAACCGTTTTGTAAAAGAGAAATATCAGTGAAGTCTATTAGGTAGATTTGGCATAACCTTTTGGTCTATTATTAGTGTATTATAACTAATAAATTTATTAGAGAGCTTTTATATGAATAGTTTAGGCGCAATATTATTATTAAGCATTTAAGTGTGAGTTTAATAGTCACCAATACCTCTAAAGTTTTCGATTTTTCAAGACAGCTTAAGGTGAATTCATGAGTCTAAAACTCTGCCAAAAATCTCGGAAAATTTCTAGCCTTCGAGTATTTTATGAGCTATACATATAGCTTACAAATCCTTAATCATTGATTTGGCTAATTAATCCCTGTTTTTCAGCAGAAGAAAATATTCTCGATATTTTTGTTTAGTTCAGTGTACACAAAGTGAGACACCTTTAGTGTTGTTTTATTGTTTGATTTTGACAACATGGCCACGTGAAGAGACTCAAGAGAGCATTGACTACATCTAATAAGACATAAGAAGTCCATATCTGGTTATTATATAACACGCACGTAACCGAACTTATCTTAGGTACAGAACAAAAGGTGAGAACATGCAAACACGGTCACACCAATTAGGTTATTATAATTGGTAAGAGATCACTAATCTCTTTTAGTAGTAGTTAATTAGAATTTTTAGTATAAAAAGTGAGTAGAATAGCATCTAATAATTATAAATTAGTAACCAATTAACTAGCCTCCTGTCTCTAAACTCTCTGTTCCAGTTAAGAAAATCATACAATATAATCGAGAAAGATAAAATTGCAAAAAAATTCCAAAGCAATGTTACAAAGAATGGAAAGTTACGATAAATAAAGATATAGGGTTTGGTTCCACTTTATCGTTATCCTATATAACTCTCAATATATATGCATTGCAATTCAAGTTCAGAAAACTATTTATATTGAAAACCAAATTTATAATTGTTATTGAAGTTTAAATCCTTGAAAATCTACCCTTTAGCAATCTTTAATTAGAACAAACAAACCCAAAAGATCTCATTATAATGTTTGTTCCAAGAATATATGCAACTTTGTTTTATTCCTAATTCTTAATTCAATTTTCCAAAATGTCCTAAGATATGCTATCACTGTGCAATAATATTAAAAGTAAGCAAACAATATTATAATAAAATTGAAATTTACTCACGGAAATTTGTGTACAATTTTTTTTTTCTGTTAGGAAATTAACACATCTCCGTCAACTTTGTTACTGCGACCTCAAATCTCAACCCCACATTTGTCAATATTATTTATTTCCCTTTAAAGGTTTTTTACATTTTTAATTTCATTTTAGTTATAATTTATTTATAATAATAAATTTGTATAGTAATTTTTAATTATAAAACTATATAGTTTATTTTATTAATATCAACGAAAAATCAAATTATAACTCTGATAATAATTACATAAAATCAAAACATGTCTCTTTTTAATAAATTTTCGTTATAAAATATTCAGGACAAGCTTTTGTGTAAGAAACTATTTAACACTTTTATAGTATTAAAAAAAGCCGAAAAAAATTAAACTGAACTGGAAAGTATTGATTGTGTTGGATTAAAATTTCATACTAAATTAAAATTAAACCAAAACTTAATCGTATTTAATTTTATGTTTGATTTATATATTTTAAATAAACAAATTATATATTAAAAAAAATCAAACCAAGATGAGAATAGTCTTAAATGGAAAGGTCTTCCTGTTCAAACAATTTTCTAAATAATAATAAAAAAATTGAATAAAGGCAAAAGCCTTAAATACATTTTTAATTTTCTAAATTAAAAATATTATTTTTTTCTCTGATTAAAAAAATCATATATTAGTCTTTTAGTTTTGTCAACTTTATAATAAAGTCAAACACTACAGGAACACTGTTAATGTTATATTCAATTTTGGAAAGAAAAACAAAATTAATCAGATGATATAATACAATTCTCTCTTCACTAAAACTCTTAATTTCACAAAGATGGTGGTTGAAATCAATGCTTCCTTGACGTGGATGGCTAAATACCATTTCATTTCGTGCATGCATCTTCCAGAAAAAGAAAAAAAAAATTCTGAATTGTTTCTAACCAAATATATATTTCCCAATTTAAGCTGACAACATTCATCGCACTTAGACCAGTATGATACACATTTTCGCTGTAATATAAAATTTCAAATTCTTAAGGAAAATAGTTCTAAATAAAGTAAAAATATTAAAATGATGAAGATAAAAAAAAAAGTGGGGTTTTTTCTTAGATACATGTGAGATTTTAATTAAATAATTAATTAAATTTTAAGTATCAAAATCAAATATCTATTAATTATAAATTTGGGCATTCTTTATGAAAACTTTATTAAAAATAAATTTTTTATTAAGTATTTAAAATATTTTTTTATTTTCATATAAATACTCAACTCACCTGATTTATCTTTATTATTTCATTATTTGAGAATACTCCTCTAGGCGAGGAAAGTTCCTCTCTACCTCCATGTTTGATGAAGATGAATCTCCGAAGAGCACCTCTTTCCTTTCCCAACGAGTCCTTTCGTCTGTTCCTGCAGTCCGACTTCACACCTCGGTTCCCATTGTATTGGCAAAGGCCTATTAGGTTTAGGCCACGAGCCGAGTATGATTTTACCTCCAAGCTGTGTGGTAGGTCGTGTCTGCAAATGACGTTCTTCCACAGAAAGTTATGTATCTGTCGAGCTGAGATATTTGCAACAGGTTTGGCTTCGATCCACTTGGTGAAGTAGTCAATAGCTACTATAAAAGATTTCACCTGCCCTTTTGCCAGAGGGAACTGTCCTAGTATATTGACTCTCTATCTACCAAGGCCATGGTGTCGTTGTTAGATGTATCTCTTATGAGGGCGCGTTAAATACGGGTCCATATTTCTAGCACTCTTGGCACTTCTCGGTGTAAGAGCAGGCATCTTGCTTGACAGTTGACCAGTAGTACCCTGCTGTAAGGACTCCAACTGCCATGGATCTTGTTCTCAAATGCATACATCAAATCACTTTATGGAGCTTAGAGAGGATGTAGTTTGCCTGATCCTGGTCTAGGCATTTAAGTAAAGGTGACGAGAATCCCCTCTTGAATAGTTCGTCGTCAATGACTGTATAAGAGGCGGCCTGTCTTCGTATCCTCTTTGCTTCCATTTGGTCCTCGGGCAGCTTATTGTTGGCCAAGAAGTTTAAAATGGACGTCATCCAGCTTTTTCTGCCCGACATCCAACGGTAGGATTGCCCGACTCCAAAGGTAGTTAGTAGGTCCACATATCCCCGGGCATGGACTCGTTGCCCTACAAAACCCAGCAGTGGTTCGACATACGATTTCACAACAAACTCAGGTACGTTGAGTTTTTGGAAGGTGGACGAGTACAGATGTCTCCTGAACTTCCCTGGTCAATAAGAATATTATGTACCCTTCAATTGGCAATCGTGGTAATCACGACTACTGGGTCGTCCTGATCAGGGTCGTTGGTGGAGAAATCTTTGTCTGAGAATGTGGTGGAAGGCTGTGAGCGTGGTGGCAAGTAACTCACCGAGTTAATGCTCCTGTAATGCCTTCTCTTGGCAGAGCTGGATGCACCACCACCTGCAAAATCTCCTGCAATAGTTCTAATTGAACCAAATTGGATGTTAGTTGTGTTTACTGACTTTTTTGAAGCAGTCTAATCTGGTTGGAAAGCTCCAAATAGATTTAGGTAGAATATGCACCATATTCATAGACCCGACTGCCACATTGGGGTTTTGTTGGACCATTTTCGTTCTGGGTTCCTTAGCGTTGCCATCCTCGGGGTCAGCACGTCCTCAGCCCTGACCCCGACCCCAACTATTATGGAAACGTCCTCCGCGTCCTCCTGGGATTGCGAAGGCTCGGGCTCCTTCCCAGGTTAGAGGTGTCTGACCTCTTTGAATGAAACAGGCTAAGGCCTCAACTGGATGAGCTCCTTGATAATATCCCGTACCTTGGAGCACTCCTTCGTGTTATGCCCAATTTTCTAGTGGTAGCTACAGCGGAGCGTGGGGTCCGTCTCAAGATGTGATCATTTCGGGCGGGAAAGTTGAATGAGTTTCAAGTTGCAGGTCTCCTGTAACACAGTTTTCTTGGTGGCGTTCAAGGCGGTATAATGGTTATACCATTCAGGCTGACTTCTCTTCGGGAACCGCGACCTTCCCGCGACATGAGGTTGGGACTTCCTTTTCCTGGCCTCCACGTTCTCCTCGATGCTCATGTACCTGGTTGCCTTGGCTCTTAAACCGTTCATATTCTTTGGTGGATAGACATAGAATGTATTTAAAAATGGGTTAGGCTTCAATCTGACCAGAAGCGCGTGCATTGCCACTGCAGGATGGAAGTTGGGTATCCCGAATGTCACCTTAGAGAACCTAGTTATGTATTGGCATAGTGATTCGAGTCTCCCTACGCGATGCGTGGGAGGGACGCGAACGAAGTCACCATAAGCTTGGTGTCGGTGAACCTAGTCGAGAACCTCGCACATAATGCTTCAAAAGAATCAACTGAGTTTGAAGGGAGAGAGTAGTGCCATTCCAAAACAGCTCCTCTTAGCGTTGTCGGGAACAAGCGATAGTGGATCTTGAGGTCGTTAGAGTAAAGGTTTGCTTGTGTCATGTAGGATTTGCTGTGGGCCTCAGGATTCGAGGCTTCATCATAAGTTTCCATATGCAACCACTGTTGTTTGGAAGGCAGTCGTGCTTGCATCACCTCGTAAGTGGAGGGGTGAAACCCTCCTAGGTGAGCCCTTACCTCTTCTCTTAGTGGGGCAGTCGTATATCATTGAAGGGCATGCTATGATGGTACCCATGGTGATCTTGCTGGTCCCGCCCCTGAGTCTCCTGCCTCGCTCGGGTTGCTTGAGTTCCCGACGCGTTTCGACTACGAGATGGGACCTGACTCCATGTGGAATCTTCGAAGCTTTCCTTAGTGCGACCGTCCCAGTGGGGGAATCAACGTCCATCGGTGTCTTCAAAAGGCCCCCGTTGGAATGCCAACATCTGGTCGTGGAGGGTACGCATGTCCTCTTCATGGTGTTTATGTTGATTTCGGATTCTGGCATCCATTAGCTCATGGGCGGTGTTTATGGTGTTTTGTACTTTGACTTCGCTTTCGTGGAGAGTGGTTCTCATGGGCTTCACGCTCTTTTGAACGACCCCTTCCACATGCTTTTGGAGGGCTTCTAACAGCGTTGAATCCATCCCTGTGCTAAGAAGAAAGTGGTCTTAGGCAAAATTTTACCAGAACCCAACGGTAGGCACCAAATGTTCTTACCTAAGCCAAGAGGGGATCGTCCACGATGATGTAGTTAGCCACCGATTTGAAGGCGTTGAACTGAATGGGGATCCACCTATATAAGACTCTTCAACGCTCAAGCCAGTAAGAGTGTAAAAAAGGTGTTTACAAGTGTATGAGTAAGAGAATAGTGAGATAAATCATATTTCCTATAAATCTAGGTCATATTTATAAGGCCTTGTCATTAAAGACCATATATTCTCCCATAATAATATTGAACGTTAGGAATCACGAATTAGTATAATGAATTGTGATTGATACCAATTAGAATGTAAATCATAATAAGATATTAATTGGTAATAAATAAAAGAACCAAGCCATAGTGAATTCGGATGAATCTGAGCTGACTACCGAATAGGTACATATACCAAATATTTTAATTATTTATATAGTTTATTCCAATACACTTTCTTACATTTTAATATATTGGAAAGTAGGTTATAGATATTTTTCCCTTTTCCTATCCCAAAACACTTGATGAGATTCATGAAATTATTTTTAAAACATAAGAGTGTTTTAAAAAATATTTTTCAAAATATTAAAAATATGTTTAGAAAAAGATATTCCAAAGATATAAATAAAATGTTTTCAAAACTATATTTGGAATACTCTTTTCTTTTTTTACTATTCGAAATGTATTTATTGTAATAATTTTTTAACATTTTGAAAAGTAGATTTTGAAACATTACTGAATGTGACTTTTTTTTACCATATTAGCATTTTTTTATTTTTTATTTTTCTCAATAACACTTTTTATTTTTTATTTCTCTCAATAACACTCTTTATTCTTTAAATCCTGAAATAACACTCTTTTATTTTTTTATTCTTTAATTAATGTACAATCAATACATTAATTATGATTATTATTATTTTATTTTTATTTTTTTTATGATTTTGTGATTGTATTTTATTATAATAATTTACTGGTTTTATTTTTGTATTAAAAATTGATATTGAAAGAAAAATTTATAATAAATTATAAAATTGTTATTTGAATTAAAATTTGTATTTTTCATTTGTTAAAAATATATCTAAAATTTGGAAATTAGTCGACAATTAATTTGGAAAGAAAATCTTACCTGAACCGAATGGTCATTTAAAAATTTTAACTAAAATTTACACAAAAAAATAAAAAATATTCTCAAAATCGGGGTGGTAACATAAAAAGAACGAGTGCAAATCACAAAATAAAAAAATTGATAAGGATAGTTATCAAAAGGGCTCAAACTCAAACAAAGTCCAATTTTTAATTAAAGGTAGTGTGAATGGGGAAACTGGAAGTACAACTAGTGACTCTAATGGGCCTCTAAGACGTGGGTCAATGTCCAAACGACCCTGTCTCTCTCTATCGTTTTTTTCAATTCACTTTATTGACCCTAAATGAGGGTTTGAAAATGCGGAGAAGAATGAGGTGCGCGACGGTGGCTTATGGGTGTTTGACGGTACTTGTGGTGAGGAGGGCTATCAAGGCATGTGAACGACTCCACCTCCAACGAATGGAGGGTGATGACAACCACGGATTGGGAGAAATGGTGGCGCTCAAAATTGGAGAAGATGGAGACATGTAAGCAAGAGTAGAGTGAAGTGGTTCTGGTTGAGGTTGGTAGAGGAGGGTCTAGTGGTGAGCGCGAACAAAGTGGGGTTTCATGAGGATTCCCGTGGCGGTGCGGCTGCTGCCGGAGGTTTGAGAGGTGTTGCGAACTCGTTGGAGGCGCGATTCGATAACAACTAGAAAGGAAACAGAGCAACGTAGATGCTGGAGAAGGAAGTCACTATGCGGATGGCGAATGAGTAGTAGGCTCACCGGAGTTGAAGCGAAGAGCTCTCGTGATTATGGTGGTGAGAGACACCACCGCGAGGAGGGTGAGGATGGTCCAGAAACAATAGTAATAGCAGCATAGGTTGCGCTGGCTTGAGGCAATATTGAAGTTTGGCAGAGAGATGGGGTGAATGTTGGTTTGGGGCTGCAAGGAGCGATGGAGGTGCTGCGGCAATCGATGCCGGCGGCAGGGTTGCGAGTGAGGTAATTTCTCGCGGTGATGTATGAGAACGACAATGAACCTCAAGTGGCGACTCGTGGTGGCGCAAAGCTCGGCGACAGAGGCTAGGGTTGGGTTTATATGATGGAGCAGAGTAATAAGGCGGCTTGTGGTGAATATGAAGAAGAGTTGGTGGTGAAGGGTGGTTCTTCTAGAGTGACGGTGGGTGACGACATCACGGCGATCAAGGCTGGTGGCATGCCGTACTTTTGGGTATTTTCTGAATTTTCGGTTTTTTGGAACTATTTTTCTGGATTAAGCTTTTTTAGGTTTCTTGATTATGGGCATTGACAGAAACAAATCATAATTCAAGCAAAATCTAATTTTTACAGCAATAACATCAATCAAATAATTTCTTTTTTTTTTGTTTTACACTATATTATGGCAAACAATAAAGAAAAAGAATGAACCATAAATAAGAACAGAGCAAGAATTGTATAAAACATTGACCTTTTGCTGCAATCATTTTCTTTCTTCTCCAATTCTTCTTTCTTTTCTCTCTTGCTTTCCCAATTTCTTCAGAAAATCCCCATGTGAATGTATCAATGTGCCTCTTTGTAACTATGCAGGTAAGAACTATTTTTTTTTTCAATTTCTTGCTTCCTCTTTAATTTATAGAAATTCTCTATTGGACTGTAGTTTTTGTTCGTATGAATGAGGTAACCGTGTAAACATGAATGCATGTGTGTCTCAGAACTGTGTATAACACTCTTTCCATCTTTTTTTTATGAACCCGTCTCGACGATTAAAACTTTTTGGTTATTCAATCTGATACATGGATCTGATTCTTGGCATCTCATTTTTGTTTTACTGTGTAATGATAAAAATAAAACATTTAAAAGAATCAACTAACAAATGAAAGTAGTTTAAGGAAATGATTAATTAATGCATTTCAACTAATTCACTTTCTATTTCTTTTTTTTCTCTTTCAGTTCAGATATAGTTTTAACTTCTTTTTTTTAACGTTAAGGCTTTCGGGGCAAGTCCAAACAAATACAGCATCACAAACAACCATAAACATGTCTATTCTTTTACGTCTTTCTTTTTTAAAAAAAAATATGGCTTTTAGTGTTGAAAATAAATAAATAAAGTAAACAAAACAGAAAAAGTAAAAAAAAAACAAGATTGGGCTCAGCCCAAATATAAAATGTATGGGATAGAAAAAAGAGTGTATATAGTTAAAAAAAACTGAATAAAAATTTCTTAAAAAGACAATAATGGGCTTAGCCCAATCTAAAAAAGAAACTGTAATTAGTAAAAGGGAATTGCTTCCTGCACCCCCACAATTGCTTCCTACACCCATACAAGTCATACGAATAGACTGTAACCCCTACTAAAGAAGACAAAATGGGCTAGGTTGGTGGAGGCTGCGAGTGGCTCGGTGGAAGATTGAACAGTGGGTTGCTGCTGCGTGGTGGAAGATTGGAGGTGCTGCGTCTGTGTGGTGGAAGCTCGAGGTTCTGTGGTTGTGGTGCAGAGGTGTGGCTGCAGTGGAAGGTCCTGCAGAGTTATGCGAGAGGTGTGACTGCAGTGGAAGGTCCTGCAAGAGAGCTGCAGTGGTGGAAGAGAGACCGGAGCTTCGAAGAGGTGCACAAATTGGAGATTGCGAGAGTGGAGGTAAGTGATTTGTTGTTGATTTGAGAAATGTTGGGGTTGAATTGCTTTATAGGGATGGATTATTGAGTGTTGGAGGTGTAGATAATGGGGGGGATGATGGTGGAGGTGCGACGACATTACTAGTATTTACGGAAATCTTTTTTCAAGTTTGATACGGAAAGGGTTTTTCGTAATTCTATTTTTTTCAAAAACGCAAACTATTACGGAAAGGCTTTTCCATAATGCAGTTTTTTTTTTTTCAAAATTGTTATGCATTACGGAAAACCCTTGCCGTAATGAAAATTTTTTTCATAAATTTTTGTACTACGAAAAACCTCTACCGAGTTGATTTTTTTTCAAAATTATAGTGCATTATGGAAAACTTTTTCCATAATGCGAGGTTTTTTACAAATTGATGTTTGTTACGGAAAAGAGATTCCGTAAAACATTTCTGAAAATTGGTATCCGAAAAACAGTTCTAGAAAAACATTTTCGTAATACATCTATTACAGAAAGATTTTTTCGGAATTGTGTTCTGGAAACTAATTTCTGGAACTGTCTTACGGAATCTCTTTTCCGTAACAAATGTCAGTTCTTAAAAAACATTGCATTACGGGTGCTGTTAACATAATTTGGTGGTTGTTTTTAATGTAGAGGATGGTGAGAACAAGAGGTGCAGGATCTCAACCAGAGAGGGTACAACCAACTGCTTTTGTCAGACGAAGAAAGCGAGGTGGTACCTTAAACATTGCTGTTGAGGATGACTTTGGAGGCAATGTCGCTGAAGAGGTTCATGTTGTAGAGGCTGAAGGTTATCCAGGAGGACCTTATGATATGTCATTGTTAGTTAATTATGAAAACCACGTTGCTATGCAATTGTGGAATGGCGTGGTAAGTAAATTTTCTTTGACTTAATATTTGGTTTTTCGTTGTCGTATGATTTAAGATTGTATGTTTTGGTGTAGGACCGTGGTGAGCTGAAGGTGGTATCTTATGGAAAAAAATTGAGCAAGTTTGGTCTGCCACATAGAAGGATTGAAGCAGTAGTTAAGTTGTCTGGCTTAAGTTCGTTGGTAGGATACAACTATGAGATGGTAGACAAAGGTTTATTGTCAGCCTTTGTAGAGAGGTGGCACCCCGAAAGAAACTCATTCCACCTCCCTATCGGAGAGATGACCATCACTTTAGATGATGTGTCTACATTGTTGCACCTTCCAGTTATTGGTCGGTTTTACACCTACCCCACCTTGGATGCTGAGACAACTACGGATCTCTTAGTTGAGGTTTTTAATGTTGATTGTAGTAATGCAGACACAGAGACTAGGCAGTGTAGGGGTGGACATGTCAGATTGAGCTGGTTAAGGGAGGTATATGAGGATGCTTGTAGTAAGAGACAGTGGACTATAGCTGCTAGAGCTTATTTGTTCCACCTAGTTGGAGGGACTATTTTTACAGATAAGAGTGTCACTTCCGTGAATGTTAGTTTCATGGGTTTTTTTGTTGATTTGAGGGTGACTGGGGAATTTTCATGGGCGGCAGCTGCCTTGACCTATTTATATGAACAGTTGGGGGATGCGAGTTACGGATCTACAAAGCAACTAGGTGGATATACGACGTTGTTGCAGGTTAATTGTTTTATTGTTTAAATTAATGAGCTGGTAATGTTTTTAGTGAATATGTTATATTTATTTTAATTGCGTTTATTTTCATTAAATGGTAGGCTTGGATATATGAGCATTTTCCAAATATAGGTTAGAGACGTTTGCGTACCGATTATACTGAGGACCAACCTAGGTGTAAGCGTTATCAGATTGATAGGTTGTCTTCGGTTGCTGTTGTTAGATTTGACTTTGATAATTTTCTGCTATCTGGTATTCGCTTTATGCCATATGAGGAGCATAGGCAGACTCGTCCATTTGATTGGATTTCATTGTTTTCCGGGTTCATTAAATGCCAAAGATGGAGGCACATGCACTTGCCTGAGCGTGTTCTCAGGCAATATGGATTCGTGCAGATGATCCCCCGACACCCATCCGTGCATCTTCAAGGAGACCAATCTATTGAGGAATTGGACCGTCGTGAATCCACTTTCATGCTCATGTTGTTCAAGACGTCACACCCATAGAGGGCGCAGGACAATGCATGGAAGGATATATGGAATGGTTCTGCTTGGTCTCACATCCTTATATCATTCAGATGCCTGATCATGATCGACCTACGGTTGTTGCCCCCATGAGAGATGCAGATGTTGATGATGGCCAAACACATGATGATGACAGACAACATATGCAGCACGAATCTGCTGCTATGGTTAGTTATTTGTACTTATTCAACAACATTATATAAATAAAATATTTTATGACACAGTTATATGTTTCTATTTTCAGGGCATTATTAGGAGAATGTCTGAGACATTGCAGTGTTTGGTGGATGGAGGTCATGTCCCTGAGGGAACACCTGTATGGGATGGCATACAGACAACACTTATGCTAGGTAGAGGAGCCACAAACCAGACAGCGGTTTATGTCAGACGCCGCAGACGTTTATATTTACGTTTTTATGTTTAGAATGTAGAAGAACATACTTTTCAGTTGATGTAATAATATTAGTGACTGCATATGTAGCTAACTTATTTGGTAATGACATTATGTAGTAATGACCAGACATGTAGAAGCTTTGAATTGAAATTTATGACTTCTTTAGTAAGTTAATTATATCTAACTAATTTGTTTGACATAAAGAACATCGTAAATAACATCATAAGTCTTCAATCATATGGTTTAATTACAAACATAACTTTAAACTAAACACAAAAGCTAAAAAGATCTTATAGTCTCCACCAACTGTGTAAAAACTTGCATCCGAATTGTGTAAGAAATTTCCCAAGATTTTGCAATCGCATAACAATGAGCTGACCAACACAAATCAGTAGGGGGAATAGGACAACCGTCATGCAATTTTACCTACACATGAACAACTAGTAATGAACACATGATATAATAAATTATGTTAAAGGATAATATTAAATCAATGACAAATACCTCGACAAAGTAATTGCCATAAACATGCCTTATATAAATTATTCGATGCAATTTCAAATCATTTGGTGGTTGTGTTCTTAAAGGGAAAATTGTGATTGATTGTTTCAAACATAAGCAAACCACAATCACGTTATACCGATTGGCAATTAGATATCCTATGTCAGGTATACTCATCCACTTATCTAAACCTGCCTGCAAAGCATAACAAACAAATACAAACCATTTATAGAATCTAAAAAACAAAAATATAAATAACAATATTAGTTACATACCATACACAACCCATCAATAAGGAGTGAGTTTTTTAAAAATTCAAACCGATCTTGACCCCCAAAAAGTTGAAGGTACTCAATCCGAAAGTGAGAAAGCTCTTTAAGTAAATTCATACGAACCACAGCCCATGATTCTTCTCCTATTCCCAACAATGCTGCAACAGCACGGTAACCACAATGGCCATCTGCGACCACATTAACAACATCAATAATGTAAGGATGGATTCCAATAGGAAATTGATCAACCATTGGGATGGATTTAAATAAGGGAGTTTTTTCCTTCACTGCATTGCAATTTTAGTGGATGAACTATCTTCTTGTGAATGGAATGCATCAACATTCTCAAAATAAGAGGGTATCTACTTGGTTGATCTTGCAAATTGCCTAGCCCGACCCTTTTCTGCACCTTTTGTTTTGACTTTCGACTGTGGTACGGCCATAGATGTTTTATCTGGAAATGCAATTTCACGCAATTTATTCTTGATGACAAGTTTGCCCGCAGTATCAACTTCTGCGAACTGTTTATAAATTACATCAAACTCTTGTTGGATTGACAACTCAGATACAGTTTCAGGTAATGAGATATCTGCAAAGCTTAATCGTGTCCAGAATATATGAACTGATTGTAGCGGTATGCTCCCTAAACCAAACGAAGCCAATTCACATGCACAAGGCAGTCCAAATGTCGATCTAATAGTACAACCACAGTGCTCTTTTTGAAAGCCAACATATTTAAGTCGATTCATCTCTTCTGATATAATATGTAATGCATATTTTGAAATAAACCCAACCAAATTCTTGTATGCTGTTACATTGAACAAATGGTTAACTACATTCAAACTCTTTTGAAATGAAGCTTTAATCGCATTATGTTGCAGGATGATCATCTTGTTAACAGAATCCTAACAAAAGCATATGTCTCCCATGGATGTCTAAAGCATCATTTTTAAATTCCAATGAGCAGACTCAACTCTACAAAAATAAATACTACATATTACATATTACATATGAAATATTATATCAAACTATAAAACCAAAAACATTACTATGTCACATACCTGTTACTTGTTGTGTTACCTAAGTGCATCAACTTATCTGTCCATGTCTTCGCAAATTTTTCCTTATGAGGAAGTACCCAAGTACTAAGCACATAATCAACAAATATGGGCCATGGAGAACAAACAACTTTGAAGGCTATGACACAATCTTTAAATTTTTATTTTGTCTCACAATCAACTATAGATCCCCAAGCTTCCATGATTTGATCCCATGCCTCTCTCGGATGAACTATAATTTTACACTTTGCTTTGACATTTTTGTCAATATGAAAGCGACACAAAAACATTACAAGATTCAGGAAACATAACTTCTATTGCTTTCATCAATGCAAGATCTCAATCACTTACTATTACCTTAGGATATGCATCAACTCTCGTAAACAACCCTTTCAATCTTTCAAGGGCCCAAACAAAGTTGTTTTCACGTTCTGCTTCGACCAAAATAAATGCAGCAGAAAATGTCAGCCCAGTTGACGTCATACCAACAATCTCAAGTAATGGAAGCCTGTACTTGTTTGTCTTATAAGTACTATCCATCATCAATACAATGTTAAATTAATTTAGTAATTTAACTGAATCTGGGGGTGTCCAAAACAAATCTTGCACCACATTTGTGCCTTGATTACACCTACACCAATGCAAATACATGTCTCGCTCAAGCAACATCATCAAATGTTGCATTTCTGTTCTGTGACCTCTTTCTGTTCTTCGATATGTATTGATGACATTATAAACCTGTTTAATCGTGGTCACATTCTTCTCATTATGCTTAAAGTTAACAAAATATTTCTAGGCTTTGTTGATGTCTTAGTCATTTCAACAAGCGTGCTCTTCTCCTCATTTGTCAACCTACCCGCATATGGATGACCCACCAAAGTTTCTGCCAAGTCATGATTGTGAGACCCACAAGCTAACTTCAAGATCCATCTTTCTCCGTCATTCATTGGCCTTCCTCTTAGTCTAAATGGACAATCACATTTTCTGTTTCCACTCTCACTAACATCTAAATCCTTCTTATAACGTCTGTATTTATCTCCTCTCTTGCAACCCAAAAAAACATATGTCTTCCTTCCTCGTTGGCCATTTACAGTATCTGACCTTAATATAACAATGACAAATCCAAAGCCATAAGCAGTCATTCTTGCCCACTTCAACAACTCATCCCAAGAAACAAATACCTGCATTAAACATAACAAAACACTAAACTTTGTTTTTCAAAATAATTTTCCCATATTGATTTATTAAACTAGATTTATGCATTAAACTAGATTTATGCATTAAACTTTCACCTTATTGGTATCAAAAGCATTCTTGCAGACATCACCCAGAGATTCATTACTTATTCGATCACCACTATGTGACTCCCACATATCAACATCATCACCACACCATATGTCCATTTCATCAGAAATACCGGCGAACAATTCCATATCCATAATCTTTCTACATAAAACAACAAAATTGAACAAAAAGTAAATCCAATAATTAATTCCATTATTACGGAAAAACCACTCCGGAGGACAACACAACAACAGGGGTTTACGAAAAACGTTTTCCGTAACAAGAGTACCTAGTTATGGAAACTATTTTTCAGAACATCACAAAGCATTCAGAAAAATGTTTTCCGTAATGATATAAAATGCATTACGGAAAACATTTTCCGAAATGCTTTGTGATGTTCTGGAAAATAGTTTCAGTAACTGGGTACCTCCTCTTACGGAAAATGTTTTCAGTAACACCCATCCCTCACCTCCCTCTTACGAAAAATTGATTTCCGTAAACAAAAAATCCTCTTACGGAAATATGTTTCCGTAATGATTTTCCTACACCCCATCAACAGTCCCGATTTTGTTTTCCGAAAATATGAATCTTCACTGTGAAACGGAAAATGCACCCCTACCTAATGAAGAACAGTACTTACCTCTTGCAACGATAGAGATGTTGTCGGAAAATGTTTTCAAAGGCTCAACCACCACTGCGCAGCTCCTCCACAAGCTCCACGCCACTAACCACTGATCAAGTGCAAGAGACCCTCTTAATACTCTGCTAAGGGTGTTTAAGAAATATTCAAATTTGTGGGGGTGCAGGAAGCAATTTCCTTAGTCAAAAGATCCAACGAAGAGAAAAAAATACAAAAACTAGAAACTTGGGCTAAAGGCCCAACATTGATGATGCAAAACAAAAATATAGAAAATATGGTACAAACAGTAAAAATTATATTTTTTTATATTTTAAATTTTTTATTTATTTCACTAGGATAAATTTTGGGAGTTAGACAAACATAAAGAGGAAAATAAATAATAATCATATATTCACTAAATAGTTTAGTTATGATATTTCAAATACTTTGTGTGAAATAAAATATAAATTTTATGTTTATCAAAACTCAAATTTTATCTTTATCAAAAAATCAATTATATCTTTATCGAAAATCAAATTTTTTCTTTATAAAAAATCATATGATATTTTTAATAAAATATCAAATTTTATCTTTATCAAAAATAAAATTCTATCTTTATCAAAAATAAAATTCTATCTTTATCAAAAATCAAAATTTATCTTTATCAAAAATCAAATTTTATCTTTATCAAAATTTGATTTGATTTTTTCTATTAATTATTTAGATACTTTTTAACAAACTAAAAATATAAATTTTAATTCAAATAACAATTTTATAATTTATTATAATTTTTTCTGCTAATATCAATTTTAATATAAAAATACAATCACAAAATTATTATAATTTATTTTAATATAATTTATTATGCCAAATTTCAATTTATTATAAAAGATAAAATAAAATAATTTATCATTTTTTCTTATCATAATTAATTAGTTAAATACCTATAAAAAGTATGTCCTTTTATTTTCTTTGTATTATTTTTTAAATTTGAATTTAATTATTTTTACATTATTTTTTATCTTAATTTTCATAAACTAATAATCACAATTTTTATAACTATTAAAAAAAAGTGTTATTATAAAAATAAAAAAAAAGTATTATTTCAGGAATTAAAGAATAAAGAGTGTTATTTAAAAAATAAATAATAAAAAATGTTATTGTAGAAAATAAAAAGCAAAATGATGCTAATCTGATAAAAAAAATCACTGAATGTAAAAAGGGGAGTGCTTACATAGAAAAGGGGGGAATGTAAGTAGCAGGAGTCGAACCCATCTATTCTATGTAATGATAAGTCCATAATCCTTCGTTTTGCAAAGTAAGAAAAAAAGGCCCATAAGATTAGATTTGGATAATAACAAACGTAAGGTTATATAAATAATAAAGTTAGCAAAAATCAAAAAATTAGGATGATACGAAACATGTTGGAAAAAAAGAAGGATACGTGTCCAAGAAAAACGATAATTAATTCAAGTACGTCAGTATTAATTCTGTCAACAACTTAATTTTTTTATATATATTAATCAATAGGCTTTTATAAAACAATAAATCATAGATTTAACAATTATTATGTTCAAAAGCACCTCATCGATTAATATATTCTCTTATAATTATATTGTTCATTATTATGGCTGATTCACACCAAAATATTTAAAGTTTAAAAATATGGACTATTTTAATAAGTTCGAAGAACAAAATACCCCAATCAATATACAAAATAACCAATCTAATTATAAAAAATTAATATGTCCCTCAACTTGAAGAATATTAAAAAGCTTAACAAAATATAATATAAAAAAAATAATAGAATACAAATTCAAAAGTATTTTAAGTCTATTTTTCAAAATTGATAAAACATCAAAATTATTCAGTTTCTCTATCAGTAATATATCAGAGAAAATTTTGTAATTTGTTATGGTGCATGTGTCTTCACTTAGAAGTATTTTTATGAATCTCTTTTATTATTCTTAGTCCTTTCCATCTTTCTTATCTTCTGCACCAACTGAACATTGTCTTTCCTATTAGCATAATCACACCAATATTTTATAAATAAGTAAGTTAATCCTTCATGATTAAATCAGTAAGTGCAGGAGGTAAGTCCTCCCTATCCTAGTCTATATGTTTTTCCTTTTAACTAATCATTTTGAATAATAATGGCTCAATGCACAAGTGAGAGCATAAAATATTAATTTTCTTATATTTTTTTTTCTTAGCACTATTCATGATTTAGTTTGGATAATATTAATTAACACTATAATATAACGCTTCTTACTTTTAAATAAATGATATCATTTTTATGCTTCCATGTTTATTATATAATTATCATCCATACCATATTCCACACACACATTTATTTTTTTTATTAACTCCCGTCATTTAGAATCCTAAAAAGTAATATTTGAACTTTGACTAAATTATGATACACAGATTGCACTCCAAACTATTTATTGCATAAATATCAAATGACAATAAATTTTGTACATTTGAAAAATAAATTACTCACATTTTCATATCTACATTTACACATGACATACAGAGAATTCTCAATCAAAATTCTTAATTTTAGCATATTGTCTCTAAATGAAAATCTATTATAAATTGCTTTCCACCCGCACACACACAATAGAAAGAATGGTAAAATTTTAGCTTTCCATAGATTATAGAACACTTTCTCATTTTCATCATAGTGATAATCCATTAACTTGTTATTTATTCTTAATTTCATATTTTTATATATGTGTATATATATATATAAATATAATTTTCTTATTTATTTATATACATGAATTATGTTTCGATTTTGTCACCTTATTTATAGTACTTATAATGAAGAGAAACTATCATCTCTTAAAAAAATGCTATACAACAATTCATTTATCTTTTATTGTTATAGTTAAGACTCAATACGTATCTTTTATTGCTATAATTAACACTCAATACGAGATATATTATATATTGTTCTAAGCTCAAATAATATACCAAATAGAGAATTTTAATATATTTTGATATAAATTATATATTGTTATAGATATATGCATTGTATAAAAAAAAATAATACATATATTTATTTAAAGTATCTAAAATTAAAATTTAATATAAATATTATATTTCAACTTATTAAGATAAAATAGTATAATAAAAATGTAAAACGCATGCAACCTCACCTATGTTTTTCCTATTATAAAGATAAGGGTACTTTCTTAGAAACAATATATAATTAATACAATCATTTTTCTTAAAAATTTTTGTTAAATAATTTAAATAAAATAAGTTATTATTGAAATTAATTATTATTCCTTATCACTCAATTTTATCTAGAATTCAAAAAGTATGTTAGGTGCAAGAAATTGAGTCTTTCAATATTCTTATCCCTTCAAACTAACTATCTAAATAAGTTCTTTTAGTGTATATTTGTGAACAGAGTCCTTACATTATATAAATTTATTATAGATTTTGGTTTTTCAAAATTTAAGACGAAAAAAGTTTCAAATGGTCATAAATTTTGATAAAGAGTTCGGATTAAGATAGTAAAAAAATACAAGTTGTTTGACCTATTCTTTTAGATTTTACGGTTTTATTTGACATATCTATACTTTTTAAAAAAATTACAAAATATTTTGTGGTGTTTTTTTTTATAGATTCACTATCTTTTTAAAAAAAAGAGACATATTACATCGATTGTAAGTAGCAACCAGTGTAATGGAGGACTTTTTACATCAATTCTGGCTACAACCAATATAAAAAGTCCTCTATCACATCAAATGCAGTTACAATCAATGTAATATCTTTTTTTTTTTAAGTCACAGACTTTCTATATCATCTACATCAACATTGGTTGCAGAACTGATATAAAAAGCCTTCTAGAACCGATGTAAAATCTTATTTTTCTACTAGTGAAATATAACAAAATTATACAATACACACTTTAAAATAGAAATATTCAAGTGTGTTAAACAATTAGTTCATAAAAAATTGCTTAAACTTAAATAAATGCTTATGATTATGCATTTTTAGTTTTCTTTTTCTTTATATATCACCCAACTTTCTTATGTTTATTTAATGTAGAACTTTAAATTTATATTTGAATTTCTAACATACTAATATTAAAATATGTTTAATATTTTTATAAACAAAAACTATGTATTAAATTGAAATACAATTTTTGTTACTGCGTTCCAAATTTATATATTTACTATCTTTACAATAAGATACAATATAGAAAAAGGAAAAAAGATATAAAATTTGCATTTATAAGTAGTAGAGTCATCTTAGCATATTGGTAGAGGAGAACCATTCCACTTCTTTAGACAATCCAGCATAGGATCAATAAACTTCCCTTCACATAATGCACTAAAAACCTTGTCACATTCCTCACCAGGTGACTTGACCTTCTCACCTGTTAGCAAAGTTGTACCCAAGTTTTCTCTCACAAACTTGTATAATGGGTAAGACCTGCATTCTTTAATTCGGTTAGGAATAGTTGAATTTCCATTCTCGACTTCAATCCTGACACTTTCTATCTCTTTGGGCAAAAGGGCTATGAGCTCTTCCTCAAAGGCACTTATCTTTTGGAAAATTGAGGTACTTGAATTTGCCTCTTTGTCACCATTTTGTAATGCATGATCAACCAGAACTGATCTCAACTTTTGCATCAAAGGGTAACTTACACTACAAGGGTCATCAACATAAGCAAAGACATGTTCACGATCAACAATTTTAAGCAACTCCTTCTCACAGAATCTAGAAGGATGTAACTCGCCATTGATGCCAATTGTGAGAACTCTTTTGGCCACTTGACTGACAGTGTTCTTAATGATGTTCTTCATGTTTTCTTCCAAATGTCTCAAATCAATGGCTTGACACAATGCAACTAAGTAAGTGGAAGACATGAGCTTTAATATTTCTATTGCTTCAGCTGTCTTTCTTGAAGAAATCAAACCTAAGGAATTGACATCTTGGTTATGTTGCTCAGCACTCTGGACATGATTGGTGACAGGATTGGCCAGATATTGAAGTTCAGAACAATAAGATGCCATTGCTATTTCAGCACCTTTAAATCCATAATCTAAGCTTGGATTGCGACCAGCTGATAGATTTGAAGGTAAACCATTATTGTAGAAGTCATTCACAAGTTCAGAGAATTGGGCAAACATAAGTTTCCCAATTGATGCAATGGCCAAGCGGGTGTTATCCATTGAAACACCAATTGGGGTACCTTGAAAATTCCCTCCATGAAGTGCCTTATTCCTTGAAACATCAATCAAGGGGTTATCATTTACAGAGTTTATCTCTCTTTCAATCATCTTTGTTGCATGTCTAATTACTTCAATTTGTGGTCCAAGCCATTGAGGAGACGTTCTAAGAGCATACCTATCTTGTTTCGGTTTTTGAAGTGGATCAATCTCATGTAACTTTTGAGCTTCTTTAACATATGAACTTCCATCTAATATGTGTTCCATTATAGCTGCAGCCTCAATTTGACCTGGGTGGTGCTTCAATTTATGAGTCAAGTGATCTGTGAATTCTGGTTTTCCTTGCATAACTTCAGCAAAAATTGCAGACAAAACTTCAGAAAGAACAACAAGTAAGTTTGCCTCAAAAAGAACTATAGAAGCCAAACCAGATCCCACTGCAGTGCCATTCACTAATGCCAAACCCTCTTTAGGTTGCAACTCAAAGAAACCTCCATTAATTCCAGCTAATTTAAAGGCATCTTCAGCATTGAGTACTTGTCCATTAGGTCCAATTGACTTGGAATTTGGTCTTCCAATTAAAAGACCAGCAACATAGGATAAAGGAACCAAGTCACCTGATGCAGTAATTGTCCCACGTAATGGAAGACATGGGGTTATATTGTGATTTAAAAACTTGGTAATAGCCTCCATAATCTCGAATCTAATGCCTGAATATCCTTGAAGCAAAGTGTTAATTCTAACCAACATAGCTGCCCTTGTAGATGAGTAAGGTAATGTATGAGAAGCCTCTGTACCATTACCGAAAATGCCGGCATTCAAAAACCTGTTGAAACAAAACAAATATTATATTATGTGAGTGCTATTTATAAACAACAACAAATGACTAATAAACATGTTTGCTGAACGGCATACACAACAAGGAGGTCTTTTTCCAAATATTTCATACCAAATCAAATAATTGTGTCCATAAAAGTCCAAGATCATTAAAATAATAATCCCAATCATGTAAAGCCACCCAATCTCTAAAATTCCATAGATAACTCCGACATAGTCATTTAATATAACGACTGGTTGAAACATGCATTAGAGTGTTATCCTTTTTTTCCCATTTTTAATGGCAATAAAACAATAACTAAAAAAAAGCAAGTAGAACATTAAATGCAGAATAAGGATATGTGATGAATGGTTCTGGTGTTTCCATAAGGGCCTAATGGAAGAACTGTAAAATCGGTTACTAATTAATGATCTGACATTGGAGCTATGTCAGCATCAAATTTTTGGCCCACCCATGATAGCGTTTTATACCTAAAAAAGTTTATAGCTTTGTTTAGACTTTCACACAACTTCACATGCAGTCTGATACTGTAATACTATTTATTTCTGTAATATTTTTTCGTATATTATCTTTCTCAAGTACAAATTTCGTCACCATGATCTGACTTTTAATTGGATTATATCAACTCAAAGACCAACGACAAAAGAAAAATTACGAATGACAAGTCATCTCTTCGTTCTGTGTGACTAGGAATTTTTGTTTATTTTCCAGAGTTAATAGACAAGTGTTTGGCCTTATTTTATTTATTTTTTTCATATTGGATGACTTTTTCTTGCACCAGTATAACAACGATAATAATAGGAAACACTATTCAACATTTATACAAGGGAGATGATATTTTGACGCGATCAATAACTTACTTCTATTTGATACCAAAAAATAATATTATTTTATTAAAATATAATATTTTATTATAAAAATCAAGAATAAAATGGTGTACTTTTGGTATGCGGTGTCAAAGTAGAATTATTTTTTTTATATAATGCCTTATTTGTTCATTTAGTAACATGTTCATTTCAGATAAATATTACTGTAAGCATGTGGTTTTCTTAATTATACTTTCTTATCATTTTTATTTAAATGGACACTTTTTTTTTCCTTTGTATCAATCCCTAATTTTACCTATAAAACCAAACACATCATGGAATGGAGACCACTCACCTTGAGCTAGAGTCACCACTCTACAATCAGAAACAGAGAAATGCAACTTCGAAAACGGTGAACAATAATTCCTAGAAAACATGCACCTTTTATACTTTTATTCCACAACTAGTGTTTTTTTTTCAATTAATATAGAATATTATTTTATTTTTAAAATTTATAGAAATTCAGTTCCATCGTCATTTATTCTAAAAATAGAAGTATTAGCTAATTTTATTTTTTAAATTGAAATTTTTTAATTAAAAATAAAAACAAACTCGCGGTATTAATAAAAAAAACTACCATATTAATTAAAATTGGACGTATTTCAAGTCTAAGACATATTTCTTTCAGAGTAATGAATTTTGCTAGATATTGTCTGGTCAATAAACACCAACGTACAGACAACAACAACAACAAAGTTAATACTACAGAAATATATAGTTTTTATGCTAAAAATATAAGAAGTTTATTTGTAATTTAAATATTTACAGAATAAAATAATAAAACGTTATCAATTTAAAAGCTTTAAATATTTTATTATCCAGAAAAGTTGCCCCATATTCAAGTACTAAATCTTATCTTTTGGGTAACTTTGTCCCGCACTGATTCAAATAAATTTAGAACACTTTTATAAGTATTTTAAATGTTTCGTCATTTAGAAAACTGTCTATAAAAATAAAGTCATTTACTGATAATATAAAATAATTTTATAACTATCTAATGATAATAAAATTCTGTATAATTGACTTTAATATGAAGTATCTTACGCTTAAAATAAACACCTCATTTGTGTAAAAAAGGCACGCAAATTAGCTTCAATCATGAACCGACAGATAACCTTGTTTCTAAATTTGCTCAATAAATTTAAAATATTTGTTTATAAAAAAAATCTTAAAATATCCCAAACTAGTATTTATTGACTTCTTGTAACCTGCACACAAGCTTTCAACAGCTTTTTATGTTAACCTTTTTTTTTCGTCCGCTTTTCAAACTTTTAAGTGTTTCATAACATAACAGGAGTTTTCTCAAATAAAACATCATGGGAGTTTTTTTTCACCCTCTCTCCCTAACTTTCCAACCCTAATAATTAATGCACCAAAACTAGAGGTTAGCATCATAAACTATAATTATTTATTTAATCTCTTCATGATGAGATTTACTTTTAATTAACTAATAATGATAATAAATAAAACTAGTCTCAAGTAGAAAAGATGACGCACCAGTGTCAAATCTACAAAACACACGAAAAAGATAAAAAAAATTGTAGATGACGACCCTTCACCTAATTGCATCTTGCATATCACTGAGAACCACCTACCCCCAAGAAAAGATATTCAGTTATAAGTAGAAAAAATAAAAACACCAAACCCACCAACAAGATTGACATAATTAATTAATCAAGAAAAAATTATAGTTCATATAATTCTAAAAGTAGTGATGTTAGATTTTAATTTGGGTTTAAATAGTGCAAAAATGTGATGAACGGTTATGAATGAATGACCTGATGAGTTCGTTTTGGAGGGCACCACCTTGCTTGGTTCTCCTGTGTGAGGTTGCACCGAAGCCCGTGGTGACCCCATAGCAATCGGTGCCTTGGCTCATGCTATCGATCACCCAATCACTGCTCGCCTTCACACCCCGCCGGCTCTCCTCCGCCAGCTCCACCCTCACGCCGCCGGCATGGCAGGTGGCAACCGCGGCCACCTGAGACACCGTGAGCGTCTTCCCACCTAACGTCACCACGGGGTTACGGTACTCCTCCACCATGCGCTTCACCTCGTCAAGGTGGCTACCTTTCAGAGCTTCCGCAGCCATGCCCCAGTTAAGTGGGTCGCTGCTACCATTACAAAGGTTGAATGAAGCATTGCCATTGCTGTGGTTTCCCTTGGAACATTCCATAATGAAATATAGGAGATGTTTGTGGAAAGAATGAAATTAAGGTTGTTGTTTTTGTTTTTGTGAGGATTTTGAGTATGGATATATATGTGTGAAGGTACTAGGTGGATAGGTAGGTAGATGGGAAGTTATGGGAAATTGGAAAGGAAGAAAATGCACAAATGTGGGATTGCATGAGATTGGTAAATGGAAAATTTTGTTTTTGGCAATAAGTTTGCTGAAGAAAGAGGGGAAAAAAGGTGTATATATAGAGGGGTTGGTGACATTGAGTGTAGGTGGGTAAGCCGATGGGTTAGTTGAGAAGGGGGAGTGGCCGTTAGATGAGGAGGGGAATGGAGGGTTGGGATGGTGGCACGTGGAAGGGTGAAGTGTTTGTGTGAGTGGGTAATGTAGGTGGTGGAGTGGTGGGTCCAATCCTAGTTTTATTTGTGGTCATTGGTCAGTGTTGAGGAAAAAGGAGAGGTAAGTAAGAGAAAGAGAGGTGGGTAGAGAAAAGAGGGTTTCAAAGTGTGTAGAGAAATTTTGTTACGACATATTTATGTATGTGATGTTGAAGCACTACAATGTCATCAACAAGTAAAGTATATTATATTGTAGGATTTTAATTTTTCGGACACTCAAATGCATTATTGAATTTATTTATAATGGAAGTTTTTTACCCACGATTAAAATTTGTAGATAAGAGCAAAAATTTATGAGTAAATCATCATTATTTATGAATTATCTATAGATAAAAATTCGTAAATAATTTCAATATAAATAATTTATCTACAAAGATTGAGTATATAGATAATATTTACTAATTTCAGTTTGTAAATAATATCAACCAACTCCTATATATAGATAATATCCACCAACTTTAATATATACGTAATATCCATTAACTCTAGGTCGTATATACCTACTAACTCCATACTTCAATTCATAGATAATTAAAAAATTGTCAACAATCAAATAAGTAAAAAAAGAGTAAAAAGACAAAATTTATAATCACGTGAGAAAATAAAAGAGTAAAAATAATTAAATCGAACTTTAAAATATATTAAAATAAACAAAGGGTTTACTATTGGAATTTGGAGATTTGGGACGTGACAACCATGCATGTGCTGCGCCAAGAAAATAGTTGCGCCAAATTTATGGGGGAAGGATAGGTGCTCCAATTAATGAGTCGCCTTAGTTAATTTCATTCTACAAGTTTATCAATATGATCTGATACGAATCTTAATCTGATATTATTATACAAGTTGGAAATTCAAAATCTTTATGCTATAATTTAAGGGGATGATATGAATTTATTAACTTCGTATCTGATCTCTGATAGGAATCAAAATCTAACATTGATATGAAATTGATAAACTGGTAGAAGAAATATTAAATTAATAAAATCCATTGTCGTGAAGTATGCTAATTGACATTTGGATATGTATTTGATAAACAAAGTTAAATTTGAGATTTCTTGTGGTTTGATGACTACACGTTGGTAATCCATATTAGAGGATTAATGAGATGGTTGTTTCATCTATTGTTTTTCTCCAAATTCTACCTTTATTATTTTCCCTCTAACTCTACCTATATCTACTACGTTGACTTTTTCTTCATGTTTCTGGAAATATATATACTGTAAAAGGTTTCCCAACTTCCAAAGTTTCCTTGAACAATAGAATTTTTGATAATCTATAAACATTGTCGTACCAAACAACCGATCAAATATAATGTGTATGATAACATGATGTGTTTTAAGCTCAACAGGTTTTAAATGTTAAATAATATAATATAAATACTTACATAAAAGGATCGCAAAAGTAGGTTTGATTATATATTGTGTAGTTAATTCATTATTTTCTTTTACAGTTCAACAGAGAGTTCATATCTCATAAATAATTTATATAATATTATAATTTTAATAAATTGAAAATATAATAGAATCATTTTTTTTTTCAAAAAAAAAAAATCCCAGTCAATTACACTCCATTCATACAAATTGCATTAATCATTATATAAGAAAAAATGTTTTGCATTAATTGAAGAATTTAATTAGAATGCATCACAATTTCAACTAATTATAATGTAAAGTAAGATGGTAAAACCCATATTTTTTTTAAATATCGATGAGATGTTTAAAATAAATGAAAAATTATTACTTTAATATTTTAAATTAAGAAATGATATATATATATATATATATAAATTTATGCCTCTAAATTCATTTTCTGTAACATCTATCTAAGACGGTAAGTTATATCTTTATCTTTTTTCAAGGTTTGACTTCACAATTTTAAAAACTACAAAGAGTAAATCAAGATTAATTAGATAAATTTTCAATCTGAGTAAGTTTTTATTCCTAAAAATATATGAGATTTATGTGCTGTTATAAGAACTTGTGTGGAATTGATTATTTGTTACAGTGTATGTTTTTGTTGGATTGAAAAGGTATATCTAGATCCTTGCGTTAAATTTGAAATGTTAGATATAGGTTGATAAAATTCACGTACATAAGTGATTGTAAGGTTGAGGTATATATAAATGTTCGTACGGTTAAGATTGATTTCAACAAGTGTGTTTATTGAGAAGAAATTAAGGTTTATGTAACTTTTAAGTGTTGTAGATATTGTGTATGAGTAATTAATTAGGATTTAGTATACTGTTAATAAATTATCTAAGGTTTATGAATAAGTGTTTTTATTGAGGAGAAAATAAGGTTTACGTAACCTAGATATTTTATATGAGTAATTAATTAATATTTACATTTAGTATGTTATTAATGAATAATTTCAGTGTTTGAATTCAACTGAATTAAAAAAGAGACATTTTGAATTGTATTATGAAATAAATGTTTGGATATGTTAAAGAAAAATTATCTTAATTCATTGGAAATAGAATTATATTTGATTTAAGGTATATATTAAGGGATGAAAATGGGTTTCAAATAATGCCAATTAAAATTATGGTTTAACATTATCATTTACACTCGAGCATAGAGTTTTTCACTTTAAGTCATGGTTGACAATTTGAATAAGGAAAAAATCAAATCAATTGCATTTTCTTTAGGAATTTGATTGTTTAAAAGATTATTTAGACGCTGAAATAAATAAAAAATCAAAACAATTATCTCTTCTCTAATTTTATAATTATATGATTGAAGTGTTGATTTATAATCCGAATAACAGATTTTAAGGTTTAGGATTTATAATCTGAATAAGAAAGTCATTCTTGATTTTTTTTTTTTATAAAAAAAGTATTTTTTGACCAATAATATTTTGTTTTAGTGACAGTTTTTTTTACTTTTAAAAGTTTATATTTGAGTATTTAATATAATAATAATAATAATGAATAATAATTTATTATAGTCTTGATAAAGATGAAAATATAATAAATGAATATGAAATTTAGTTATATAATGATTAATTTGGATGAGAAATAACATCTTTTAACGTTCATAAGGATTTTGTTAATTTTATTTTACTTAAAAATGAGCAGGAGAGAACATAAGTACTGTAAGATTAAGATAGTATTTAATGGTGTGGCTTCAATAATCTACATTTTGCATTTTACCATGACTTTTTCAAATTACTCTACCATAAACTAATATTATTTATAATAGTATGGCAGTTTGATAATCTATTAAGTTTTAACATATAGTAAGAATTGAATATAGATTTTACATAAGTATTTTTACTTGTTACAGACCAAAAAAACATAAGTATTGTTACAATTTTTTTTTTCTGAAATACTAATCAAACATTAGAATTACTTTAATAATGTATTAAATATGATGAAGTTCAATTTTCAATTTTTGAATGTGGGTTTTTAAAATGAATTCGGTTGTATTTTTTTTTTTCCAAATTGATTCATTAATCATCCCACCAAGTGTATTAGGTTATGTTTTTTCAGATTTGTTAGTAACACTGTCTTGCTTTGTTTGACACTTGTGGGTTAAACTTAGGATATATTTTAGCAAAAAATCAGTGAAAAAAGTTACACTGATATAATTTGATTGATATGTGTATATTCTTTTAAGATTAAAAATACATTTATAATAAAATAATGAAATTTTCCGTTTTAAAAGTATTGACATAAGAATTCATGAGTGATCACCTATCATTAGTCCATATTTCTACCCGCACTTGTAGGTAATAAAAAATATCATTAGTTTTTTTCAATATAAATATTATGATTAATAGCATAAGAGAAGAAAGAATACAATTAAAATGAAATAAATTAAAAAAAAACAAATATAAGCTTACTGATACACAGTTTTACAATATTATTTAATTATAATTTTTTACTAACAAAAAATTTAAGATAATTATTATTTTTGTGTAGTTTATTATTTTCAAACAATTTTTTAAATTATATTTTTTAATTTATAAAACTAAAACTGATATTATATCAATGTTATTTAAATTAACTTAATTGTTATAATTTTTATTGAATGATTGAGATATTTTTTGAGGTTACATTGCTAATTTTGAAATAATATTTATACTCAATAGTTAATAATACAATAATTCAACTGAATGAGACAGATGTGTAATTGATTATTCCTATTCAAGTTTTTTATTTAAAAAATATATAAATAGAAACTAATGCAATATCAGCGTCTGTCCAACACCCTTGTTTTTAAGTAATTAAAAAAATAACAAAAAAAAAGTTTAAAAATATTAAATAAAGTTGCATAGGTGGATGATTGGGTCGTTTAATAAAAATGAGTAATATGTGTATCATCATTTTTTTCCTTTATGTTTTATTTTATTCTTAAATATTTTTATTTATATTTTTTTATCTTTTTAAGTTCGTGATAAGATGAAAATTTATGCTAAATTTGTCAATATATTGAATTATTACTTATTAAAAAAATTTAGAGATTTTAGTTCTTAAACTAGTTTATATAAATTTAGAGCAAATTCTTTTACTAAATTTTTAAAAAACATTAGTAAAAGGTAAATAGGTCAAGATTAAACATTTATAACAGAAATTATAATAAAGACTTAAAGTGCACCAAAATCAACTATAGCTGTTCTATCTTCACCATACCTAAAACACATCTATAACTTATTAATGCAAATGCCACCTAACCCTTTATTCTTAATTATGTCTGTGCCAGTATATTAAAAACAATTATAGTTGCTTATTATCTGAAAACAAAGCTAGAAAAATATCATTAGGATTGGTATATTAAAATTTATTGGAATAATTTATCTAAGATCTATTTGAATTTTATTGATGTTGTTGTTAATAAAAAAATTAGAGTTAGCAGTAAGAACTCTACAGTTATTTTCTCATGTGTCATATTAAAAATAAAATAAAAACAAATAATTAACATTGTTTCTTCAGATCTTATTTTTTTATGTATTGTTTTCTTGAGTCTATTTATGAGACTAATATAACGTTTTTTTTTTTCTGAAAAACAGTCATATTATTTTATCAATTTTCTACTTCTTTGGAAAGACGGTTTAAAGGTTGAGAAAATAGGCAATGATCAGGTGTGGATCTGCGTCCACCATCATATATGGCGTTGGCCCCTGATTTTTTATTTTTATTTAATTTAATTGTTAATATATTACTATATATTATATAACTATTTTTATTTAAGATTTTAAATAATATCATTTAACAGTTATTTTCTTGACAAAATAATATATTTATAATTTTACTATAGCTTTTCTTGTCTTTTATCATAAAAATATTATAAAATAGATTTTTTAAATAGTTTTTATATTGATATTATTGTTTTAAAAGTCACACAAATAATTATATTTTACAACTAAAACGACTTTACTAAGCGTATAGATTAAAGATGATTTATTAATTTGTTATTGATTAAATTTAACTTAAATTTTGTTAGAAGCTAATATATTTTTATATTTTTTGCTTATTTTTCTTGTATTCTTTTATATGTATTTTTGTTATGATATTTCAAATTCTAACTATAAATGTAATCCTTAATATTGGGTTGGGTTTGATTTTTGTATTTTTTTAATATTAACTCTAATTCAATTTTTAGCGGGTGGATTAGGTTAAGTTAATTTAGTTAAAATTTTTAAAACTTATTTTTTATAAAATTTATAATTTTTAAGTATCAAAACTACATAAAAAAATATAATTAAAAAAAACTAAGTTAATATTTTAAGTAAGTAATTAATCAAGTCAAAATTCAATCTATTTTTAAATTGGTTGGATTATGTTAAGTCAATTTGTTTAAAATTTTGAATTTTTTTGCTTTTATAAAAATTGTAATTTCAAGTATCAAACTAATTAAAAAATAAAATAATATTTACAACAAATTAAGGTAAAGACGTCAACTAAATCATTAAGTCAAGTAATAACAAATTTCACAAAATTAATTCAAAATATTAATAAAGAATCATAACACAATTTACTCATAACACTTGACAAAATTAATTCAAGATATTAATAAAAAATAATAATATAATTTACTCACAACACAAGTATAAAAGTGAATTTTGAATATTTCATATTAAATTTATTATCCAAGAGTACGTTAATTTGAGTCGGATTTAGTTTATCCAATCATAAATGAAACCTAATCTGTAATATTATTTAGTTATGATTTTTTATTAATATAAAATTTAAAATAATTATTTTTTTTGTAATCTATTATTTTTCAAACAAAATTATATTTTTAATTTATAAAACTAAAAATTGTTATTTTACCAGTTATTCAAATTAATTTAATTGTTATAATTTTTATTGAATGATTGAGATATTTTTAAGGTTACAATGCTAATCTTGAAATAAATAATTGTACTCAATAGTTAATAATACAATAATTCAACTGAATGAGACAGATGTGTAATTAATTATTCCTATTCAAGATTTTTATTTTAAAAAATATAAACAAAAACCTAATGCAATCTCAGTCTAACACCCTTGTTTTTAAGTGACTACAAAAAATTTAAAAAATGTTAAATAAAGTTGCATAGGTGGATGGTTGGGGTGTTTAATAAAAATGAGTAATATGTGTATCATATTTTGTTTCTTTATGTTTTATTTTATTCTTAAATATTTTTATTTAAATTTTTTATCATTCTTTAAGTTCGGGATAAGATGGGAACTTATGTATATGCTAAATTTTGCAATATATTGAATTACTTGTTAAAATTTTCTTAGACATTTAAGTTCTTTAACTAGTTTATAGATTTAGACCAAATTTTTGTAATAACACTTTAAAAAAGTTAGTAAAAGGTAAATAGGTAAAGATTAGACATTTATAATAGAAATTATGGTACAAGACTTCTATAACTCTAGCATGTTATTTTCACCACTACCTAAAACACTTCATTAATTATGCAAATGCCACCTAACCCTTCATCCTTAATTATGTTTGTGCCACTATATTCAAAACATTTATAGTTGCTTATTATCTGAAAACAAAGCTAGAAATATATCATTAGTATTTGTATATTGAAAATTTGTTAGGATAATTTATCTAAGATCTTATATTTTAATTTTATTGTTGTTGTTAAAAAAAATAGAGTTAGAAGTCAGAACTCTACAATTATCTTCTCATGTGTCGTATTAAAAATAAATAAAAACAAATAATTAACAGTCTTTTCTCAAATCTTTATCCTTTTTATTATTGTTTTCTTAGTCTATTTATGACAGATGACAGTAATATAATGTCTTTGCGGAAAACAGTAAATCAACTTTCTACTTCTTTGGAAAGATTGTTTAAAGGTTGAGAAAGTAGGCTATGATCAGGTGTGTGGATCTACGTCTAGCATTATGGTGTTGGTGTTGGATACCCTGATTTTTAAAAAAAAAATTAATTGTTAATATATTACTATATATTATATAACTATTTTTATTTAGGATTTTAAATAATATCATTTAACTTTTTTTTACAAAATATTATCAATTTATAATTTTACTATAGTTTTTATTTGTCTTTTATACATAAAAATATTATAAAATAAATATTTTTAAATAGTTTTTTATATTGATATTATTATTTTAAAGTTAAACAAATTATTATAATTTACAATTAAAATGACTTTATGTTGATTTATAGATTAAAAATGATTTATTAATTTGTTGTTTAACTTATATTTTGTTAGAAGATAATATATTTTTCCATTATTTTTTTATATTTTTGCTTATTTTTCTTGTATTCTTTTAGTTGTTTTTTTTTTGTTACTATACTTTAAATTCCAACTATTGATGTATCCTTATTATCTAGATCACTAAAAATATATTGGGTTGATTAGATTTTTATATTTTTATATTAAATTTAATTCAAATTAATTCAATTTTGAGCGAATTAGATTATGCTAAGAGAATTTAGTTAAAATCTTAAAAAATTGTTTTTTTTCATTAAAGTTATAATTTTAAGTATCAAACTAATTAAAAAAATATAACTTTTAAAAATTAAATCAAGATTTCAAATAAGTCAACAAATTAAGTCATAACAAGTTTGTCAAAATCCAACTCAAATTTGAATTACTTAGATTATGTTAGTTAATTTTGGTTAAAATTTTGACAAACTTTTAAAAATTAAATTAAGATTTCAAATAAGTCAATAAATTAAGTCATTACAAGTTTGTCAAAATCCAACTCAAATTCGGATTACTTAGATTATGTTAAGTTAATTTTGGTTAACTGTTTTTTTTCTTTTTTTTATAGAAGTTGTAATTTTCAAACTAATTAAAAAATAATACAATATTTGCAAAAAAATTAAGTTAAAGACGTTAAGTTAAGTAAATCAATAAGTTAAGTCATAAGTTTTTTAAAATTAATTTAAGATATGAATAGAAAAATATAACACAATTTATTCACAAGTATAAGTATAAGAATGAGTCTCATCTGTCATACTAAACTCATCATCAAACTCATATAAAAGTGTATATAAAAGTGTGAAAATTTAGATTGAAATTTTGATCCAAATGAAACTCAATCTAATTTAATTGAGTTAGATTGGATCGAGTTGGGTTATAGAATAACCTGTCCAAGAAACACTCCTAATATCATAGTTTATTTTTAGAGTTTCAATCTTTATCAAGATACAATATATTTATTCTTTTATTTTTTAATAATAAAAAACAAATTATTTTTAAATCGTTATTAACTATCATTGCATTAGAAAAGAATTGAATTAGTAACAAAAATTTATTTAAATTCATTAAAGAAAAAAGTAATATATATGTTTTGCTTTAACTTTTAAACCCTTTTTGTATATTTGTATCAAAGAAAAAAAATTGTTTGTATATTTCTATTAATTTTAGGTTCAAGCATTTTGTTTCTAATACATGCATGATCTCTTATTAACCACCCACATGGTTAAATGTTAGTTATATGCAAACAAAAAAAACATATTAAATCGAAGAACAACATCATATTATCATACAAGCATACATAAAAAAAATTAAAATGAACTTAAATCGAGAAACAAAATCATGTCGTCATAAGAATGAGAAGGTATCACCATTTTATCATATCGGTAAAGGTGTTCCATTCCACTCCTTTACACAATCCAACATAGGATCAATAAATTTTCCTTCACACAAAGCAACAAATACCTTATTACACTCCTCACCAGGTGATATGACTTTCTCACCAGTTAGTAAAGTTGTACCCAAAGTTTCTCTCACAAACTTATATAATGAATAAGATCTACATTCCTTAATTTGGTTAGGAATACCAGAATTTCCATTCTCAATTTCAATCCTAGCACTTTCCACCTCTTTGGGCAAACAAACTTTGAGCTCTTCCTCAAAAGCACTTATCTTTTGGAAACTTGCCACTTTGTCACCATTTTGTAATGCATGATCAATCAGGACTAATCTCAACTTTTGCATCAGAGGGTAGTTTGTCCTACAAGGGTCATCAATGTAAGCAAAAACATTCTCACCATCAACAATTTTAAGCAAGTCCTCATATAACCCAAAATTGTGTAACTCATGATTAATGTCAACTATGAGAACTTTTTTTGCCGCTTGACTCACAGTATTCTTAACCGTATTCTTCAAGTTTTCCTCTAAATGCCTTAGATCAATGGCTTGACATAATGCAACTAAAAAAGTGGAACACATGAGCTTTAAAATGTCTAATGCTTCAGCTGTCTTTCTAGAAGAAATTAAGCCCAACGAGTTCACCCCTTGGTTATGTTGCTCGGCACTCTGAACGTGATTGGTGACAGGATTTGCCAGGAATTGAAGTTCTGAACAATAGGATGCCATTGCAATTTCTGCCCCTTTGAAGCCATAATCTAAGCTTGGATTGTGACTAGCAGCTAAACTTGAAGGCAAACCATTATTGTACAAGTCATTCACAAGTTCAGTGAATTGGGCGAACATTAGTCTTCCAATTGATGCAATGGCCAAACGAGTGTTGTCCATTGAAACACCAATTGGAGTACCTTGAAAATTTCCACAATGAAGTGCCTTATTCCTTGAAACATCAATCAAGGGATTATCATTTACTGAGTTGATCTCCCTTTCAATCATCTTTGTTGCATGCCTAATTACTTCAATTTGTGGTCCAAGCCATTGAGGTGATGTTCTAAGAGCATACCTATCTTGTTTAAGCTTTTGAAGTGGGTCAATTTCATTAAACCTTTGTGCTGCCTTAACCAATGAACTTCCCTCCAATATATGCTCCATTATGGCTGCAGCCTCAATTTGGCCAGGGTGGTGCTTCAATTTATGAATTAAGTGATCTGTGAATTCTGGTTTTCCTTGCATGGCTTCAACATAAATTGCAACCAAGACTTCTGAGAGGACAGCAAGTAAGTTTGCCTCAAAAAGAACCATGGAAGCTAAGCCAGATCCCACTGCAGTACCATTTACTAGTGCCAAACCCTCCTTAGGTTGCAACTCAAAGAAACCACCATCAATTCCAGCTAATTGAAAGGCCTCTCTAGCATTAAGAACTTCTCCATTAGGTCCAATAGACTTGGAATTTGGCCTTCCAATTAAAAGGCCAACTATATATGATAGAGGAATTATATCACCTGATGCAGTGATTGAGCCACGTAGTGGGAGACAAGGAGTTATGTTATGGTTCAAAAACTTGGCTATAACCTCCATGATTTCAAATCTTATGCCTGAGTATCCTTGAAGTAAGGAGTTGATCCTAACCAGCATAGATGCTCTAGTGATTGACTGAGGTAAAGTATGACAAGATTCCGTATCATTACCAAAAATGCCAGCATTTAAAAATCTGTTGCAACAAAATAATTATCAAATATCACCACTAAATTTATCAAAATAACAACAATCTACGTATATCTAAAAATATGTTCACTAAGTTGCATAAACAATAACAAAGCTTTAAAATTCTGTAAGTATTCCTTTATATGCCATCTAATCCAACAATTTAATAGTACTTTGTTTATTTTCTACCACCTTTTAGGTACGTGAACCTTTACACAAACATATATTCTCTTCCATTTATTGTGTTCTTTTTTTCGTATTATAAGACAAGTTTGAAATAAATTATGTGCGCAAATAAATGATGATAATTATTTTTGTCATTAAAAACAATTTTAATTTACCAACAAATTTTAAATATTGATCCAAATTCTTATATAAATTTAATATTACCTATTGTAGATACGAAATTACTTACATATTATTGTTATTATTATTATTATTATTATCAGGAATATTATTATTATTATTATTATCAGGAATATTATTAATATTATTATTATTATTAAAATAATAATAATAATAATGATATAATTACGAACTTTATTTGGTATAGTAGTTGTAGGTTATACATGCAGGTATATATGGGAAATATACAATGTAGAAATCATTTTGCCTTTTTTTTTTCATCTTTTGTATTTAGATAACGATAACCATAGTTCATTGGTATTGGAAAACTAGGGAAAGTCTAAATAGGACTTTATTGTTGTTTTTTATTTATCTATTTTGTTATCGCCTATCAATGAAAAATAACGATAATCATAGAAAATAGTATTTTATATATTTTTTTTTGTCGTTGGATCTTATTTTACTGTTTTCTTCATTTATCAGCATGTTCTTTTAAGATAATCGTTGCCCTAAACTTTATGCTTTCTTGTACAATTTTATTTATAGAAAAAATGATGATTAAATTTGTATAGAAAGATTTATTAAAATAAAGTTATGTAGAATTAAGGAAAGAATGACCTGATGAGTTCGTTTTGGAGAGCAACACCTTGGTTGGTTCTCCTGTAGGAGGTTCCACCGAAGCCTGTGGTGATCCCATACGTATCAACGCCGTTCACCAAACTATCAGTCACCCAATCACTGCTGCCTTTTACACCATGTCGAGTTTCCTCCGCCAGCTCCACCCTCACGCCGCCGTTTGCAACCGCCGCCACCTGAGACACGGTGAGTCCCTTCCCATCTACCGTCACCACAGGGTTATGATATTCCTCCACCATGCGCTTCACCTCTTCAAGGTGGCTACCTCTCAAAGCATCCGCAGCCATGCCCCAGTTAAGTGGGTCACAGTCACTCTTACCATTGCCATTCTCACACTTTTCCTTTGAATATTCCATCCTCAAAAACACTGGTCGGATATATAGAAAGTGTATAGAACGTGGGAGAAATCAAATTAAGGCTGTTTTGTGCGTGGATGGTTATATGTGAATATTGTGGAGGTGATTTAGCTACGGTAGGTGGATTGCATAGTGTGGGACTTTCCTGAATATAGAGAGAAACAATGGCAGGTATATGTAGAGAGCCTGGTGATAGAGGCAGTGGGGAGTATATATATATAGAATGTGGTATGCATGTATGTATCAGCATGGTTATGTATGTATATGTATTATGCATGGTAGGTTTAGCTTGGTTTCTGCCACCTGTATGTACCCTCTGTGCATGTTCTTCAAAAGAGAATAATATTCATTTTTCTCACATCTAAGAGAGTGCTGCTTTTTGTCTACTCATCATTGAACAAAGAGACAAGGAAGATATTATAAAAACAATTACTCATGAATAATGTACCACGTATTCGTATTTGTTTTGTAATGGTTTAGAGTAAGATTCCCAGGAATTAAATTTCAAAAGTTCGGAGTCCATTAAGTTTAAAAATAATTATTTACAACTTTCGATGGCTTTGTGATGTTGGGTTAGGTAGCATAAAAGAACCAAATTTTCTGCCATTTTGAGATTCAGTGAAAAGAATATTTTGTAGTATTTGCAAATTATTTGAGGGCTTCTTCATTCAGTTCTGTAACTTTCCTCCCTTAATCGCAGCATGCTGTATGGACATTGAATTGGGTTGCCTTTTTAAACCGTTTTTGCATGAACCCTAGCTTTTTTTTTTCTTTTTTTCTTTTTTTCTTTTTTAATTTGGATCATAGTTTTTTTCAAAATTAGGGAGTGACACATGTCAGCCTAGATATAGGAAACAGACTTCAGGGCTTCTTCTCCGTTCTTCTGCCTTTTGGAGTTTACATCTTGCAGGTTAGGGTTTTGGTTTCGGTTAAGTGAAGGAAATGGTCTTGATCGGGTTTGGATGTTACCTAGTTTATAAAATGTTTGAATTCTTGGAGGGTTTGAATAGACAAAAAGGAATTTGATTTTGATGAGTTTTGAGAGTATTTTTGCTTTTGAGACTTAATAATTGCTTTTATTATAATAGTTAATTTTTTAATTGTTTTTTTTATTATCATAAGAAAATGGACATGTAGATTTGTATGGACTTATATTTCCACTAGTATTAGATAAACAATATTAAGTGAGTTTTCTTGTGGTTTGAGTTGTCCACATTGACAATCCATAAATGGCATGGGATGGTCCTTTCTTCTATTTGCTTTTTTCCTAACTTACTCTCATTTCTCCTCTAACTTCATTCATTGATGTCGATTACTTCTTTGTCTTTATGTTTCCGAAAATATGTAAGAGACTACGAACCAATCATTTTAGTACCAAACAACCAATAATAAAATATAATATGTAAAAAAAAAAACAGTTTAATTCAAGATCTAACATATTTTAAATGTAAAGTACTGATAGTTTTCTAAAATTTCTTTATTAATCCTATTTCTGGTTCTAGAGAAGTTTGTTAGTTTCTTAATCACGCATTACTTATTTTGTATCCTATTAATAACCATCTTTATTAAGAATCCGAACTATTTTGATATTTAATAAATTTTTACATTCATCTTACATTTATTATTTTGTTCTCAATTTTCTATTTTGTTATAAATATAATAATTATTTTTTATTAATTATATTACGTATAAAAATGGATTATCAGGTTGTTGATGAGATTGTAAAGAAATTATTTCTCTTTGACAAATTATATTGAAATTTGACGAAGATCTTTCAGGAACAATAACTCAAACAATGAAAATAAGGACAATATGTGAGGAAGAAATACTATGCACTTAAACAAGAACATAAATCAATACATAGGAAATATTTTAAACTTTACTCTTTAACTGATTAATAAAAAACTGATGTTTCAAAATACGCAATGATGATAGCATTCTAATTTTATTTAACACATTTTACATTACAAGAAAGAACACCTATTATAAAATATGCATATTACATTGATTAAAAAATGCATCCCTACATGTGTCATACATTTTATCAACTTTTAAAATTTCTCACATGAATATCGAATAACTACAAGTCTTAATTAGCATTCTATATGATTTTAATATCATAATAAGGAAATGAAATTTAACTTCAACTAAAACCTACAAAATTGACTTAATAGAGTAAAACTTGTTCTACTTATATAAATTAATTTTATCTTTAATTGATATAAAATCTTTAACATAGTCTCTTATACTAAAAACATCAAATGTAAAAGTTAAAGAAATCTGATATTTGATGATATCATAGTCTCAAATTTCAACTATATAAACTTTCAATGAATGTGATAATATGATAAAAATTATCTATTAAAATCAATTAAAATAAAGATTAAATGAATAATTGTTGGTGGCAAGAATTTTAAACATTTAAATATAATTATATTTGTAACCATTAATAATGGATTAGATGAATTTTGTAAGTGTCTTTTAGCTAAATATATATTCACTCATTATATAGTCAATATTAATTTATGTTTTTTTTTACTAAAACACTACATATAAAGTGTAAAAAATTGAAAGTGTTTTTTTTATAAAATTATAAAATTTAAAAACTAAAATATTTATATATAATAATATATTTTTTATTTTAATAAAAAATACAAGTGCTTGGATTAATACTATAAATTTTTTTAAAAAATATATATTTTTATAACTGTTTTTATGTACACATTTTTCTGTAATTTTAATAACATTTATTATTATAATAATTAATTTTTTAATTATGTTTTTTATTATTAGCATAAAAAAATGGAGGCTTAGATTTGTATAGACTTATATTTCCACTAATTTGATAAACGATATTTAATCTTCTCGTGGTTTAAGTATACACATGGACAATTCATACATGACAAGTGGAAAAGGAATGAAAAAAAAAAAGTAAGAGAATAGAAAGTGAAGTTATTTAGATATAAAGAAAGTAAATGAAAACTTTGTATGGTGTAATTGATGTGATTAAGAAATAAACAAGAATTAATTGTTTAATTTTTTCATTCAAATACCTTTGGGTTTAATTTGTTAAGGTTGAGTCTGAATTATAGAAATTAAACATGTTAAGTAACCAAGTATGCAATATCAAATACTACCACACCTTATGCTTTTAGGTCTTCACCAAAATCAAACCAAATCCATTGTATTTTTTTAACAATTGTTTAATTTAAATGTTAGGTCAATTTTTTCCAAACTTTATGATTTAATATTCTTTTATTAACTTTATCCACACCTCACTCACATAATTATCTTCACTATTTACTAATTTATTATGCAAACTCATAATTATTATATTTATTATAAAAAGATAAAATACTTAAACTCATCCCAAATTCATGTATCACTCCTTCTTTTGCTCTCCTCTTTCTTCTCACTCTTTTCCCCAAACCCACAGATTCCATCTTTCTTCATTTTTTTTCTACTTAAAATAGTAGATTGGTATATTCAAACAAAACACTAAAATGATTATTATTTCTTTTTCACTTTATCTTTTTGTTCAATTATAGAATTTGATTGAAATTTTTAAAAGAACTAAAATTTGAAATAATTTTAGAAGAATTAAAAGTTTGAAATAAAATTTTAGAAAATTAAAATAAAATTATATTTTATATAATCATCGTCATCATTTTGTTTTCTTCTCACATAAATTTTTATCGTCTCTTTTTCATCTTTACTATTTCTTTTTCTTCTCACATATAAATTTTTATCGTCTCTTTTTCATCTTTACTATTTCTTTTTGTCATCATAGTTTCTTTACTTTTTCTTACTACAACTTCAAGTTAGACGTAATTTTTCTACATAATTGTTTAAAAAATTTTATATGAATGAAATTTTTATTGTTAAGAAATAATATGAAGAATTTAAGTTGTTATAAGATTGTATTGTGATTATATGCAAAAGGGAAAAATGAGGATGAGGGATGGTGGTTTGGTTGGACTGTGAGGGATGAATATAGGCAGTAAAGAGAGCGAAGGAAATAATATAAAATTACATGAAAGTAAAAAAGTAAAATATTAAATTGATATAGATAACCAAATTAAATGTTGTATGAAAGTAATTGATAAAAGAATTCATATCAATTTGTAAACATTAATTAATTTTGGATTTTTAAATTCATTTTAAAAGTTATAATTCTATTAAATCACTAGTTCTAATCAGTTCGATTTCAACTTTGTACTAATTTTTAATCGATTTGACTGGTTGACACATGTCTTGAAAATATCTAGTAAAATTATTTTGACTTTTTTTCTGTAGATGATAAAAGGTATATAAGTTGTCCTTCTATCCAATTATTGATTTAGGATTATAAATGCTTAAATGGAGCTCGGAATTAATTGTTTTTTTTTTAAGGAAAGTGGTACAATTTTATCTCTTTATTATCGAAATTGATATTTTTTTTATTATATAAATAGAAATGTTGTGTCTCCAGACCATACCATTTTATTATACAAATATTGTACAGGAATGAGAAGAGTTTAGTTTAATTAAGATGAGGTCGTGTTATGATAATTTATGTTAAAATGACACAATTTTTAAATAATTTGTTTTAAAAAAATAAATTAAAGTAATTTGTTTTTAAATTAAATTGAAGTTGTATATCTTTTATATATGACTTTACATTTAATTGACACGATACCATTTTTATCAAATCAAAGTTATATCATATTATATATAATTTTTTATAATGAAAGATATGATTTATTAAGTTACATTCAATAATAAATGATAAAATTACATCATTTTAATAAAAAATAAAAAATTAGTTCGATACTATAAATAAAAACAAATTAAGTTGAGCTTGTAACTACTCATTTTGTTTTTTTAATTTTCACTAAATCATTATCTATAAGGAAAACTTTTATATATAAATTTTATCATCCACAGAAGGAAAGTCACCCTTTAGCCCATAAGGTTTGATCCACTATGTTCAAAATAATTGTAGTTTGTGGTTCCACTTCCAGATATTATTCTGTGAAAAGAACTACAACACAAAGCTCTGTCATTAAGCACTCAAATATTCTGAACATGAAAACAAAATTCTTTAGTGGAGAATTTGTTTCTTCAAGTCTTTAATTCCCATAATTATGTCAAGGTTCTGTTTTGATAAATTATAGATACATCAGTGATCTCCAGTTCCAGAAACACTCAAAGTTTTATATTTAACAAAAGTTGCTTTGTAGTTTGTGATTGATAGATAGCAAAAGTAGTGGAGTGAGTCTCTTTATGACTGCAAAAAGCCAATCAAAATGAATTCTTCTTTATTCACTGTTCAAAATATCATGCCCTGTACACTGAGTAAAAGTAAAATACCTTCAGAAATGGCATGATTAACAATGAACAAAACCAAACAAAGATATAGTATCTAATTAAATAAAATCGTGAATTATATTATATATAGGAAATTCATGTTCAATAGATTAAAGTTTATACTGTTAGAAAATTATTAAGGATTAATTTTTCACAAATTGGGAGTAACAAAATGGACAATTGCGTCCTCCATCCTTAAAATTCATCTTTTGTGTTCTATTGGAAATAGACAAGAAATAAGACAAAAGAAAAAAAAAAAAAAAAAAAAGAAAAAAAAAAAAAAAAAAAAAAAAAAAAAAAAAGATAGAGTGATAAGAAATATGTAAAGAGATAAAAAAAATAGTTTGAAAGAATTAATGAAAAGAAATATAATTTATTTATTTATTATAATAATAAATAGCGAAAAAAATTTAAACAAAAAATCTTATGTTGTTCTCTAATCTAATATGAATATCTCATATTGATTATGTATAAAAAAAATTTAAAAAAAATTAGTTTTATGTGCAATCCAATCAATTATGTAGAGTTATTTTGTTCACATGTGCGGAAAGTCATTCTTTTATCTGATTTTTTCTTTTCTCACGTTTGTTCATTAAAAAACCACTAATATTCCTCTTTTTTTCTGCTGCAAAATTAGGCCTCCTTCACCCCACCCTCAATTGAAGTTGGTGTTAAGTTTAAAATATTTAAGTCAATTAGGTTGAACAAATAATGATTTATATACACAGATTTTTAATATATATATATATATATATATATATATATATATATAGTAAAAGGTACGAATTATTTATATCATTAGCTAATTGATAGATGTAAGATGATTTTTTAAAATCATACGGAGATGTAATAAAAAAAATATAAAGGAATGCATTTTTGCACGCTCAATACAAAATTCCTTTTAATTATTGAACCATTTTTCTTGGTAGCTAGTTGACATTTTGTCAAATAGTAATTAATGCCTTTAGAATTTGAAAGATGTGAAATGAATTTTGTCAAATTCACTGTTTGAATTGGAAGTCTAGCAAGGACAATACGTCAAATTATGAGGACTGCCAACAATATATTAATATCTACCAAATTTTAATATAAATATTACTATTAATAAATCTGTTATACTTATATAGAATCAACTATATTTAGTAGGAGTTAGACTTAAATTTGACTGAAAAGAAAGATGAAATTAAAATGAGATTTTAAAAGATTATAAAGAAAGATAAAAAGGAGAAGGTAACTTTGAATAAGAATATGTATCTCTATTTTGCAAATGGAAAGGAAAGAAATTCTTTTCTTTACATATAGGTACCAGTTACTTAATAAATACACATCCTTTTCTATTTGTTTTCAAGGGTAATATATTAATTCATTTCAACTCAATCTCAAACATACATAAAAATCTAAATTTAATTATCTAAACTTTTATTATTTACTCCTTTTAACTCATCTATATACCAAATCCATTAATTAAGATAATATAGAATTTAATTTATAAATACAAAACTAGCATACTTACATCTTATAAATTTAAAATCCTACATTAAGCAAAAATGAAAATGAAAATTAAGTAATATATAAAAAAAAGACACATATTATTAAATTTTTAATTAAAATTAATATCATAAATTTTCATATAACTATTCATAATTTATTAATGCTAATTTTTTTAATTTATCTCTTTAGAAATATTCCTAACAAAACAACTTGAAAACTTGAATGTTATATAAAATTTAAAGAAATTCACAATAACCAATTTTATGTTAAAGCATATATATATGTATGTATGTATGTATGTATGTATGTATGTATGTATGTATGTATGTATGTATGTATGTATGTATGTATGTATGTATGTATGTATGTATGTATGTATGTATGTATGTATGTATGTATGTATGTA
>Ga0209700_101528_pt1 | contig 48073 bp, 21 predicted proteins | sample SiratroredBW_FD_187528 | JGI IMG/M metagenome (GOLD analysis project Ga0209700, IMG submission 187528) | Root nodule microbial communities of legume samples collected from California, USA - Siratro red BW (SPAdes) (version 2) | ecosystem: Host-associated > Plants > Roots > Nodule | place: USA...
AAAATTTTATAGAAGTAATATTTAACTTTTTAAAAAAAAAAAGAATTTTTTTTAGAACTGTATATCTCACTTTTCTCCCTCTCTATATTAAATTATGAATTATTGATAGAGCAACAATAATGGATGCGCCAAACCCTGCACAGTCCTTCTCTGCAAATATTTCAGCTTTCTTCCCTGAAAATGATTGGAGGACAAATGTAACAGAGAATTCGGTTACATTCCAGGGTGTAGCCTTTACAGTTTTTGCCTTCACAAATTTTGAAGATGTACCTTTAACACTAGAAGGACTTGTAGTGGTTACGTTTTTCATGCCACCTACCATCCACAACAATCCAATAATCAACCTGTTTGCTCCACCGATGTGATGAAGCCACATATGTTTGATAATTTGTATAATATGTAAACTTTTATAATATATATATATATTGAAGCATAAGTTTGATAAATTGTATAATAGGTACTGTAAAATATGTAGTTATGTTGTAGAATAATTATCAAAAAAAAATAAAGCTTTTTTTACAATTAAATTTATAGATAAAAAAAAATTTACCCCATAAATCATATTCTATGCATATGATTCGCTTTTGCCAAATTATAGTAATGAAAGTGAATTCTTACCCTTAATATTATACTATTAAAAATAAAAATGTTGGAAGTTACAAAAACACATGGAGGAATAAGGATAGAAGAGAAGGCATGCATGCACATGGCCCTAGGGGTAACAGCTAAACTGCAAGTTGACTCAATAGAGACAGATTAATATGTAAGTTCAAAATTAGTGTATTATTATTTATAAAGGCTTTTATGGACCACATAAAGCTATATTCATATGGAAGTCAATGGCCAGAATATGTCAAAATGTCTACTCAATTGCATTCACGATGTAACATAGGATGAATCTATTACAAAAGGGAAAACTCCAAAATCAACATCTTGGATTAGATTAAGATTGAATTGGATTCAACCTAATTCAGTATAATCTAAACTTAATATTTAAAAAATGTCATATAATGATTTAATTAGTTAGATATAAGCTATTTGGGTTGCAAGTTAATTTTGATAGATCATTTGGTTTAGTTTATAGTGAGTCAATTCTTTTTAAAAATAATTTATTTTAATTTTAAATAAATAAAATAAATATACTGAGTCTTTAACATGTGAAATTTTAACAATTATTTTTATAATGCACTATAACCTTATATAGTTTACTACTAAGTTTTAATAACAAAATATTATACCAAAATAAAATTTAAAATATATCTGTAAATTTATAAATATTAAAACATCACTTTTTAGTAAAATTAGACCCCCACAAAATTGTAATCTTCTCTCACAACCTAATTGTTATTATTCATTTTACACAATTTTATTCATCCAATATTACCTATTCATCCAAACCACTCATTTCAAATTTCTTTTGAATTTCTTCAAATTCGATCGGGTAATTTATTTTTTCTGATTCCAAGATTAGAAATATAGACAATGAAAAGAGAGAGATATATGGAAGGAAAAAAAATGTGATAAAGTATTAAAAGTAAAATATAACAGAAAAGCAGAAATAAAATTATGGATAAAAGAAGATAAAAAAATTGAATATATATATATATCTTTAGCTTGAGCATGATTTATCATGAATATAGTTCACGAGTTGATAAGGAACAAGTTGCAAATATGTGCCTTTAGACTTCAAAATGCATGAACCAAGTTAACTTTCATTGACTTTTTCTGTCTTGAATGGGGGCAAGCGTGATTTAGTTATACGTATACATCAATCTGCATCTATGCTCTTTCTCTCAAGTTTTGTTTGGTTTTGGCATTTATATACGCGCAAGTCTTTTTACCACTGTTGAAGAGGATATACACAACAAAGTCTCTGTTAATTTTTATCAGTCTACCTGTATGAATATAGCTGTATGTAACAACCTTAATTGTTTTCGTTAATTTTATTTTTCGCTGCTCAATGAAAATTATACACCAAAAATGTGATTCGAAAGTTTACTCTTCAAAGTTAGCAAGTTGTGTAATATATAGGTGAAAAACTCATAAATCAAGGGTTATTGAATATGATACAAATTTATCTGTGATTTGCTCCTAATGGATAGTATTGATTTCCTTTGAAATTTTTGAGTTGACACAGTCACGCCATCACAATAATTGTTCATGCATGGTAGTGGCTTTGAATACAAACGAGTCAGAAGAATCTTCATTCATGTCTTTCTCTTCTTCAAATCTCATCTCTAATAGACTCTCAAATGATGTGTAGTTGAAATGGACTTTGCATGGTCGATATTGGTCAACATGCATTACGTTAGTCACAAAGGATAGCAAAAGTTGAAGATGTGTTATTAATGATGGTAAATACGACACATCATTGAGCAGTGATAGAGTTAGTCAACACTCCTACAAGCACGTTCTTGAATCATGATGATGCAGATCCATCGCTATTACCAAAGAACAACGTACTGTATCTGCATACGTTATTTAAATTTGTTACAGAACAGCGTACTCTATCTGCAGTTTTTCATATCAGATTTATCTGTATAGGTAATAAATCTCGCTGCATACAAACCTCGATAGATGGTTCAAAAGTTATAACTTAAAATCCAAAAGAATCATCTCATCACCAAATTTGCAATCACATCCAAGGAGTTTGGCATCTTCACGTGCATAAATCCACACTCTTCATGTAGGTGGTACATTTGTAGATAACTTTTTCGAAAGCTTTTATAAATGAAAAACATTTTTCTTCAACTTAAATTAACTTATATGTAAATTAAGAATATTTTTTTGCTTTGGAAAACTTAGTACAGTGATTTTTATCAAAATTTTAACTTACAGAAAAGTCTTTCTTTTTCTTCTTTCACGTGTGTACTTGAAGTCCTAGGTGTTTGAATTCGTGGTGAGGGTTCCCAAACAACTAGTATTTGCATGAGTGTCCACAGAAAAATGGGGACTGATACGGCACCTTTTCCTTTAATGCTAAGTAGTACAAAGAAACATGAATTTACAAATTAGAGTGTTTCAATGATTATTTTATTTCCACATGAACTTTCATAGAAAATTTTACATTGATATTTCTTCGACATACTAATAATGATTTGAAATTATTGTACTTTATATTCTTATGAGGAAGATTATTGTAAGAATATTAAAAAAAACATAAGATATCGTAACCTCTTAAAAGTTATTAGTGTAAGATAAAGGTGGCTACTTAACTCTACAAGGCATTTTATTTATGTAGTGTACGCACTTTTTGGTAAGTTCATTATTAGATTCTGGTTTGAATGGTAGAACCGAATTATTAGATGAAAGTTTGTGATATTTTCAACTAATTCTCATATTGGTTTCACGTTTCTTTCAGTGAATGACAGTTTTTTTGAGTTAAAGTAAGAGAAGAAATTGAATTGAAAAGACTAAAGTGCATTAAAAGATTGTTGAGTGTATATAAGAAATGGAATAATAAGATGCATAAGTGGTGACAGCTGTGGGAAGAAGAAGAAGAAGGAAAGAGGGAGCTTTTGCGTTTTAATAAGAAAGGAACGTGACGAGTATTAAAGTTGCGGTGTCTGTGAATTGCATTAATTACTTTAGCAGAGGAAGATGGACCAAATAAAAAAAATGATGCAATTTTGGTAAAAACATTATTAATTTGAATCATTTTTTAAAATACTATGTGAATAGTTAAGTAGAGTTTGGAAAAATGACTTGTAAAATGGAATTGTGATTCCTAAAACAATTGTGTTTTTCTTCCTGTTACTTTCATCTTAAAGTCGTGTTTTGTTGCAAATATTAATATTATTATTTTTAATTCATTCAAAAATTGTGTTTTGAAGTATAGTTAATTTTTTTAAAAGTGAAATTATGTTTATCAGTACAGTTTTAATATTTTTTAGTTTACATTAATCTCATTTTTATAAGTACAACCATAACATTTTTTTTTTTATTTTCACTAAAATTATGTTTTCAAACACGAGATTACATTAATATTTATAATTTAGAGTTAGACTTATAATATGACGTCTAAATAAATTCAAACAAAAATATTAAAATTGTACTTTGATGTGAAAATAAAATAAATCATATTTGAGAATATAACTTCTTTATACAGTCGTAACCAATTATTTTAGTTAATTTTCAAGAAATTGATTATTTTAGTTAAGAGAATAAAAGAAAATAATTTAAAATTGGAAAGTGGGACCAACAAGTTGTTGATCCAATTTTTTTTCTTAAATAATGTTTTTATTTCAGTATTATAGTTAAAAAAAAAAAAACGTGACTAGGAATAGAGATTTTGCTAAGCTTAACTAGTCAGATTTTTTTACGAAAATTGAAGAATAACTAGGTACACTGGTTAAAATTAATGAAACTACAAAATCATAAAATATGAATTGAGTTGTTTATTAGATTATTTTATATTTACCTGATATAGTATATAACTTGAAAAGCAAACAAATTACGTTAGTTTAGTCGTTCATTTTTTTTACTTAGAATAAATAAAAATAACTATAACTAATTACCAGAATTAATGTTTTAAACCAAACTTATGACCAGTCAATTATTTTAAAATTTTTAAATCTATACATTCTAGATTTAGAGCTTCAACTTTTATATTTTCTTTCCTGTCCATTTGCTTTATTCTTTCATTATCTCATCTAATATTACCAATTTTTTTTATCGCGTATTCTTTATTATATTTCAAATAAAGAAATTAAATTATGATATTAAGATGATAATTCTAGAAAAATTATATATTTCAAATAAAAATAATAAATTAGTTATTGAAAAATGAACCCGTTTTCTCTTAAAAAAAAGAAATATTTGAAGCTTGCAAAATAAAATTAAATATCATATAAATTTTTTAATACCTTAACACATACGATCAAATCTAATTTATTTGAACTTATTTTCTCCTGAATTCAAACTAATGTGATTTGTAAACAATCCTATAAGATATATTTATAACACAAAAATCATTATTTTCGATCAATTATAAGTAGAGAATACATCCAAAAGAGTGTATTAAAAATTTGCTCTTAATATATACCATACTACGCCAAGATTATTTGCAACACCTTTTTCTTTTCACAATCCCCCATAATTACACAACCAATGTACTTAATCGGCCTCTTTTAGAATAATATTTTTAATGAAAAGTAAAATATTAGTATAGGGACCAAACATTTATACTACTAATAAGGCATACTACACTCTATCAAATAATTCTATTGAAATAAAAATTATATTTGTGTTATCCATACGTGAAGTGTTGGTATAATGCATTGTATTATTACTGTCAATATTCGATATTTATATGACAAATTGTTTTTTTATCAAACAAAGGGATCAATCTCATTGTGTTGACATTTTTACGTTGTTAGTAAATAACTAAATTTTTGCACTGTTAGTTTATGGTTTTATTGTAACAAAGATATTCCGATATATGTGTAAACTATTTAAACCATGGCTATTAATTTGTGAGTAATTTTTTATAGAACAAATCAAATTTCATTCAGTAACTCTAATCGTTTTTGCATAACCATTAAATTCTATGTTCCTACATTGTTAAATAAAAATATTGTCACTATAACTAATTAAAATTTGTACATAATAAAATAAAATAAATAATAATGAAAATATGAAAGTAACAATGAAATAAAGTTAAATTCATTTCAACATTCAAAATCTAGCAGGAAGCTAGAAAATGAGTTATGATCCAAGCTAATGGTTGTGTCTTGGGCCGAATAGTTGAGCAAACAGTTGAAAGCCCAAATATATTTCTTAAATGGGCCCGAAAAATTTACTCCATCCAGAGGACGACTTCTTCGTACACCTTCATAATTTTAAAATTATCAAAATATTCTTCTAAAATTTATATTTTAGATGGTATAATCTAAAATAAAAAAAAAGTATATTTTGAATTATATAATTTAGAATATAATTTTTTGCATTTTAAATAATATAATCTGTAATATATTTTTTTATATATTTTGGATTATATAATTCAAAATAAAAAGAAATATACGGTAGAGATGAAGGAAATGAAAAGGATAAAATGATAATTTTATTTGCTTCTGTAGGTACAGTAAGGAAGAAAGAAAGTATGGAGGTGCAGGAAGACGCAGTCCATCCAGAGTCCATCTTAGTGCATGAATATGGGCTAGCCCATTTAGTGATTTTTTTCCGCTCAAAGTCCAATTTTCTTTCATTGCAGTATTTATTGGTGGTGAGAAAGTTATTTTATGAATTTCTTTTGAACTTATTTAGTTTAATGAAATGTTTTTAATTGCTCCATTGGGACCATAAATGATTGTAATTCAGCCCAATGATCCATGTAGTATTCATCATCTAACCACAAAGCACACTGGTAATCTGAATCTGGGCTTGAAGAGATCGGAACGTTGAGCAAGGAAAAATAAACGCGATAGGAACTTTATATGGGCCTTTTCGTAATAGAATACAATGATGTAGGGCCAATATTTTAATGCAAGCTGTATAATTATTATGAATTAAGTATGATAAGTCCCTTTTTTTTTACCCTATTCAAGTAGCATGTTCATCATTCTATGGCTCATTTTCTATCATAAAAGGTCAGATAATTAGTTAACATTTATTTAACCACCTTGAAAATATCTTAAAATATTATATTTTTTGGATGCTAATATACAAGAGGTTTTGAATTATTAGAATTAGAATTTAGGTTTTTCTAGCCTCTTATTTCTGATTACAGAAAATTCCTTGGACGTTAGGCCTCCAAGGTCGCATCCAAGGTCTTCCTTGAAACACTTTTAATTAAAAAAATTAAAAATAATATACAGCAAAGCAATTGAAAGACCAAAAAAGTGTAGTATTAATGTACCATCATCAAAAGAAAAGAGAAAAGTGTAGCATCCATAAGCACGCTACACGTAGGAACATTCTCTATCTTGTCCTCATTCTGTTATCTCAGGACAGTTTTCTTAACGTTATATTTAAATCTACAAATTGGAAAAATAAAAAATTGGGGAATATGACGTCATCAATTATCTGCGACAATGACAAGTTCACCGTCGATTGGAGCGATGGGAAGACGATGACGTCGTTGACGAAGAATGTGACGAGAAACTTCCCGAATCTCCGGTCCCATTCCCGGACAAAATGTTGGACAAGCTTTTCCCTATATCTTCCGGCAAAATAACCCTAATGGACTTTAACCCGACCCGATTCTTCTCGTAGAATTCGCTGTACTTTTGCACCAACTTCGAACCTAACGATCCTTTGATTTCGTCTCGCAATTTCGGGTCGGATACCACCCACGACGACTGTTTTTTACACGTTTCATGAAACGCAGCGTCGAACTTCACGAAGCAGGTCCTCGCCTGCTCTGCCGTCACCTCCGTCGCTGGATTTTCCGGCAACGATGCGAACACCTTGCTCCACCCGACCCGCTCGTACTTGGACGCGTACTCACTGACCTTCAACTCGTGCTTCGCCAGCCACTCCTCTCCGAGAAGGAACCCTAGGTTCGATCTGCGCACCTTACTGACCACGTATTGCATATTATTAGCCAGAAACAGGTATGAAAGCGCTACGTTCTTGTAGAATTCCGCTTTGCCGTCGAGCTTGCACAGCACGACGAGAATGAGCCACGCGATTCTCTCCGATAACTCCGAAGCCGGCGTGTTTTCCCCACGCATCGGGCTGCGGTAGTAAGACTCCGGCAGCGGCGATTGCGGCAAATCGGGAATTATATCAACCAACACGCCGCTGTAATCGGCGAGAAACGTGAGGTAGTTCATCACGTAGCGCGTGAGAGGGTGGACCCCACCGCCAGGGACCGTTGTCTTGGAGGAGTCCTTCTGAATCGCAGTTTCGAAGTCCGTTAGCATCGCTCTAACAGCTTCACCGAGTTTCACCATGGAGGTAATGGCCTGTGAGCGAACAACAGACGTCGATTCGAAAGAGAATATGGATTCGATCTGCGTCCAACGGTCAGAAATCGCTTCGTACAAATCCAACGTCCTGAACATTTTCTCCGGCGTTTTCTTGCACTTCGCCACAAATTCAGGGAATCCGAACAGCGACACGGCGCCGTCTTTGGTGATTTCAGCGAAACACGATTCCGCGATCCTCTTTCCGGAATTCGAGGAGAAGACGTGGTCGCAGAGGATTCTCTCGCCGTTGAAGAGAGTTCCAACGGCGACTTTAACGGCGTTCAACCATTTCTTGATCTTCAGCTCGAGAACCTCCCAGTCCAGTTTCTGAACGCGAGCGAGGCTCAGCTTTTCCACTCCGAGATGGTACAGTGCTTCGTCGACGATCGATTTTCTCATGAGGATGTAAACCTTGACGCACTCTTTGCCGTAGCCCGAGGAAATCATACAATCCGCGATGGCCTTCAAATCCTCCATGGCGAGCATGGAAACACGCTCGGTCTCGGAGACGCGGAAGTCATCCTCGGAGGCCGTGATTTCGTCGTCGTAATCGGAAACATAATCGGAGACGCTGCTGCGGAGATCAATGGAGGAGCGCGCGGAGACAGTTTCGGGATCGAGGTGGTCTCTATTGGAGGATAAAATCTGGTAGAACTCTCTCTGAAGCGTCTTCATGGCGAGTTGCATGAGGAACTGAGCTCGCACAAGAGTGGCGGAGGAGGAATCCTGTGTGACAAAGTACTGCATAGCCGATTGTAGTCCCTTCACGGCGTCAAGATATTTTTTAGCTTCCTGGCGCGTGCCGCTGAAAAGCGGGGTTGCGAGTTTGTTATCGTCCCATTTGGTTATGAGAGACTCTGCGGTGTGTATGTTTTGTTCCATTATGACGTCGGAAAATGTGAGTAGAGGGGAGGGAGGTGGTTGTGATGACGTTGAAGGAGAAGGTGACGATGGCTTGAAGAAAATGCTTCTCATTCCTTTTCTCGGCATTTTGTTTTGGGATTAGGGTTTGAAACTGATGAACTGATGAATTGATCTTGGGATTAGGGTCAGAAACTGATGAATTGATCACGATTAATGGCTTTGAGTTCCGTTGAGTTTGTGAAGAGAAGAAGAACAGAGAGGGGAGCTTTGGAGTTAGAGAAGTTTAGTTTGTGAGGTGTGAGAAGCGTGAGGGGTTTATATAGACGGCGTTTGACTAAGCCGAGTTGACTTTTTCTGTGGATGGGTCCAAGAGCGTAATAGCTTGCGTTGGGTGGATTTTTTACGCGGTAACAAGTGATGCAAGGCAAGTTACCTGTTCTTTTGTGTTGTGTTGTGTTGCTAATAGACTCCTGAACCTATGTTCCAAGAAGATGCCAACCAGATTCATCAATTAGCCACCGGAGGTTTAGCTCAGTTCAATCAAAACGGTCGTTTCTTGCTGTTCACAGACTCACAACAAAATTAGCACTTTTCTCCAAAACTAGATTATTTCCGTGTTCTCGTAACAAAATTTAATTTTTCCACTGGAATATTTTATTTTCTTTTTAAAATTTTTAATAGTCAGTTTATATTTATGGAATTTTGAAAAACGAGTAAAAGTAATTTAAAAAAAAAAAAAAACTTCCTTACTCAACATATCCAGCTATTAACTAGTTTCTAAAACCATGTGGCCTTACTGAATAGAAGTTCACCCAGAGACTACTCCGTTTAATGTAAGAAGAACTTAATAATAATGATAATAAATATAAATAATATAATAAGTATGACAAAAATGGTATACTTTTTGGAGGTAATGTAGCTTCTATCCTCTTAAAAATAAAATTAAATAAATCAAGATTAATAACTAAGAATTGTTAATATGTATAAAATTTAACTTTAGTTGATAAGTGTATATACTAATTTTTTTTTATAAAATTTATTATTTAATATATAATAGTGTTTTTAAGAGTTTTTGTTGTAAAAATGTAGTAATATGTTTTGAAACTTTTTCAATATTTTATCTTTTTTTATCACTGTAGATAACATAAATTACTTCTTATAAATTTAAAATATAGTTACTTTTTTTAATAAGTATTTACTTTGTATAATTTTTTTTGTATAATTTCACATTCAAAATAATATTATAAATACTAGTTATATAAAATAAACATTTAAAATACGAATGTAGGAAAGAATAACATGAATGCACTTATCTTCTACTAGAAGAAATGTACTGTTTACATTTTAAATATATTTTTGTCCATCTCTTATTTTTGTTTTATTTTCTCTGTCTCCTCTTTTTTGCTGTCCCTTTTCTCATGTTCCTTTTTTCTCTCTTCCTTCTGCTTTTATGATGAAAACTTAATTATCCTATTCAAAATTAGAACTTGAACTTAAAATGTAATAATTTTAAATTGTCTATGTAATAAAGTACTTAAAAATAACAACTAATGAAAAGTAATTCAAATTCAAAATCATAAATTTTTTCATCCAGCCATGTTTTGATATTTTTTCAACAAATTAGAAAAAAAGCTAAACAATACTTTGATTAGTTTAAGAACTATGTGATATCTTAGTTTGTTTTTTTTTTTAATTTTAAAAGTATTAATATTTTAAAATTTCAAGTCTCATTAATTAGTGTTTCCACATTTTCTCATTATTAAAATAACTATATTTAATCTTACATATCTTACCTTAAATAAGGCTATTTATGCTAAATATATAATTTCATCCATTCCAAAATATTAGTTTTTTAAATAATGACCCTTTTAACATACCAACAATCTTTTTTAATAAAACCTCTATTTATATATAAGAGTGATCAATACAGAGAAAAAATAATTACAAAATTAATAATGTTTTAATTAAATTTATATTAATAAAATTTGTTAGTTGTGTTTCGTATTATAGTTTGTTTTGCTTTTGAATTTAAATTTTGAGTAACTATTTTAGAGGTAAAGATTGTCTTTTATGTTATAACCACCTTATGTTAAATGCAACTGAGACTTGAGGGAGGTAATAGAATAAAAATAGTTATTTAAGTTTTGAAATATAAAACAAGTGTGCATTTATGTTTTGTATATGTTGGAAATGTTTGGAGAGAATTTAGATTGTTTTTGTTTGCATTTTTTTATAAATTATAAATTTTAATATTTTTTCATAAGCAATATATTTTCACCCAAGTGAATAAGAATGAGATTAAAATCTCCTCAGAATGTGTGATATTTGTTTAAGTGAAAATCTTAAACAAAAAGTTTTTACACAAATGATTATTAAAGTGAAATAATGTTTTTTTAAAGAATTATTGTTCAAATGTTATAATGTATGATCATTTGTGTATGATGGAAGAATTGATATTTATGTAATTGTGAGATATGATGCGATTTATATTTAAAATGTATTTTTATGCTATATAAAAATATTTCAATTATACTTTAAATAAATATATGATTGAATATATATTGATATGTAATTGTACTGTACATATAGTGATTTATGATATTCTAACTATCTAGTGAGGTTATTAGGATAATATTAGGATAATATTTTGTAATATTAAATCTATAATTCATTTAAAAAATGTTATTATTTCATTGGACAAAAAATAATAATAAACAATAAATAAAAAGAAATTGAAAGAGATCTTTATATTATAATTTTTTTGTATGAGTGATTAACTATGAGATTGAGTAATTAATTTTTATTGTTAGATGGAGAGTTAGTATCTATTAGAATATATTTAATATAATTTTTAAAAAAAATTTAAGTGTGACAAATTATTTTAAATTGTTAATATATAACGTAAAAGTTTTACACATTGGATATAAGGAAAATTTGTCATATCTATTATATATTTTTAAATGTGTGTAATGTGTAGTAGAAAATGTAAATGACATTCAAATTGTAACTATATATTTATATAAGTATGAAGTGTTATATTGCTTTAATATTGATACTTCCTATATATTAGTTTAATTTAGTATACATATAGTATGAAAACAGATGACTCTATAACTAGAAATTTAGAGAAAATTAAAATAATTATTATTCTATTAGTATTTTAATTTTATATGTTTTCTAAATATATGATTCAGCTATGGTTAATATATATATATATATATATATATATATATATATATATATATATATGAAATTATATGAATTTTTTTATCTCTTCAACTATTATGGTCAGTAAATAGTTTTCGGAAATTACGTGTTTATTTTCTATTTACTTTTTATATTTAGACAAGTTTTTGTCACTTAAATTTTAATAAAATGTCATTGAAAACATAAGTTTTGAATATATTTTAAAAAATAAATGGCAAAATATTAACCGCAATTTTTGTTAATGTTTGACTATGACTTGGTCTGCCTATCAATGAAAAGCGTTAGTTTGACCATTAATGCCCAACCTAAAAAGTACTATGTTATATGTAAATTAAGGAAAATAAAGAACATATATTGTTTTTATACGTTATAAATATAGATATTGATTTATTTGAAGAAAAATCAAGAATAAAGTGATTAATGTTCTGTTAAAAAAAAGTTATTAGTAATTGTTTTAAAATTTTCTCTGTTCAGAACGCTTTAAAATTCAGGTCAGTTTAAATTAAATAGAGCAATATTATTTTAAACCTAGGCTGGAAGTGCATACTGGGAAAGTTTACCTCTAATTCGACTGCATTTATTGGTAATGCAAATTAGAACCACAAAAGTCTTCAAATTATACTTTTAATATAAGAGTTTTTGTTCTAACATATAAAAGAATTATCATATCAAGTATAGGATTTAACACTAAGAATCCTCCTTTGATATAGCAAAGCATTTCTTTAAGAAAAAAATGCAAGAATTTGACTGACATCACCTATTGTTTGAACGAGTTGACTGTATCATAGTTACAGAATTTGAATTCGTATTAGAAGAATTGTCTACATGATTCTTGTTTATTATATACTTAAACTCGATTAGTATCTTAATCAAATTCTATCATTAAAAAAGTTAAAAATTGTTTTTGAGTCAGTCGATGGGCCTAGAGGTCAGAGGGAACAGGTGCACTAAATAAATACACAGCGGTCAGAAATAAAGCTGATTTATGACTCCGTCTTCTCTACTCCACAATAATTAATACATGCGTCTATTCATAGTACTTCTCTGCTGTGATTAAATTAGTGCTGGTTAAGTATAATAATTATTATTAGTTCAAATATATTTGGAGCACTTCTCTTCTGACTAACCTTGCAGAATAATTTGAATGAATTAGGGTATCTTTGATTTTTGTTTCGAAATACCGTTTTTAGTTTTGGAACGTGATTAAATAAGTTAGTCTGCAAGTGTTAGTCACAGGTGGTGCCTTATTGAAATAGTGTAAGATCATAAAAAATAGTTTATTGAAGTTTTGCTGGTGCAGAGTGATGCTCCTTCAGCAGTAAACTTACTTGATCAAACAGAAGTTTGAAGGATGGAAAGATTGGAGAGCAAGGAAGTGAGAAACTTCTTTTATGAGCCTTTGAATGGTGAAAACTCTCCCTAATTGGAACTTTAATTCTTTTCTCAAAATATTAAGTATAGTTTAATTTTAAAAAAATATTTTTATTGAGACAGCTGTGAATGAGAGAATTGTTGTGTGGTATTATTATTGTTATTATTATTATTAATTAATACTTTGGGAACCAAAAATTAAAGTTAGTGATGGTCAAATCTTAACTCAAAATATGAGCGTTTTGTAACTCTAACTATTTAATGCTTGAAGTAATAACGCGTGCAGGTTCATCATTGCTGACACAACAACTCAACTGTGTGGTGCTCTTTTTTTCTTCTTTCTGGACGGCAACTGAAAAGATTCTCACTTTCCAACTTTTGTTTCACCCCAACAGAGGAATTTAATTCTTGGGCTTTTTTTCGTCTTTTGTCTTTTGACTTTTCAGCTTCTTTGCCAAACAAAGAAAAAGAAAAGCACTTATGATTCTTTCCGTTATTGAATACTTATAACAGTTTTGGAAATAAGGGTTAAATATTTAGTGAAATTTTTTCTATTGGTCGGTTGGGATTCTTGCCCGTTTCTATTTGAATATAGCTCCCCTGTCTCACTTTGTGTTTCACATTGTCTATTAATAGGAAAATGACACGTGGGTTTTTCTTTTTATTCTTTTTACACTTTTATTCAGAGAAAGTTGAGCAGTGACAAAAATAATTGGTAAATAATGTTTATTAATAGTGTAAAACAAACGTCACGGTTGAAGAGAATAAGAATAAATAAATATGCATTTTTGTAATCTGAGTCCAGTTTCTATTAACAAAATACTGTTTTTGGCTCTTTCTAAATTTTCAGCTGAGCTTCTCCTTTATGATAATTTTCGTTCAAACGAAACTTACTTAAATAAAAATAACGAGAAAACAAATTGATTTTGACATCATTTTTGTTTCAGTAAAAAATATCTTTATAGTGTTTGGCTTAAGCAAAAGTTAAGAGTTTAAGATTTAATAATTATTGAAGACAACTTACATTTGAAGAGGAATCGAAATAAGTTATTTTGAATGTGCATCCATGTCAAACTGAAAAATATTTTGCTATGCTGTTGATCACTTAAACATATGAATGAGGTGAATGATGCAATTCAATCTCAACTCTTTGTCTATTAAAGTTTTAATTTCTTCCAAATAAATATGTAACTTGAATGTTTGTTACTATTGTTAATTTAAATTTATTAAAAACACCGAAATAAGATAATTTTTTTATAAGGGTTATGCTTGTGATAAAAGTGACAGATTTTATAAGTGAAGTTGGTTCGACAATCCTAATCTTATTGGTCAACTTTGGTTAAGTCGGTACGCTTGAAGAATTAACCAACATTAATTAATGATATTTCAATTTTAAAAATCGTAACTAGATAGAAATAAGATTCCACATGATAAAAGAAAAAAAAAATAGAGGATGATCATTAAATCTTCCCACTATCACAATTTTCAATCATTCAATCGTTATTTATATGATATTTTATGCTTTAACAACCCATGTTATAATTTAACTTTAGTCGTACATAATATTTTACACTTTAATGTTAATGTTTCAAATGCAATTTAGTAATGTAATACTAATATTTTTATATCCTCAGTAATAGAAGTCATTTACTTTAGATAATAATACTTATTTATATCTATTAATAGTCTAACGTAAAATTGGAAAAATTTGTATGAAAAAATATGTGATTTGATTTAAATCTATTTCGGACTATGAATTGTCTAGCATAAACTTTAGGTATTTTTGAAAAGATAAATTAATTAATTTTGACTTAAAATCAAAACTTAAAATATATAAAATATCAATTATAATGACTCTGTGTTACATACATCAAACACAAATCATAATAATATGTGAAATAACAAAATCACAATGTGAAAAAATGTTGAATATATAAATATGAAATATCTAAGATGTAAAGTCTTTATCTCTAAAATTTTTAAAAATTCCACAAGTAAACTAAATGCCTAAAATATATAAAAATACCTCAAAAAAATTTAAACAATCAAAAAAATTTGTAGTGAATGAGGACTTTTAGAGATTTTGGTACCTAGTCTCCTTCAGGACATTCATCTTCTCAATGCCAGTAATTTTTATTATTGTTGTCTTATCCAAACTCTTTATCAAAAAGTAAAGAACATTTGAAATTTTTCTTTACAAAATTTTTGTATCTCAAAATTTATGACCATCATATCAAATATAAGGACTCTACTGTACTAAAAGAAATTACTAAATAAAAATCGGGTTAAAAATTGATTTTAAGTTATTTTTAACAATTTTTACAAAATCAAATAAATAGTAAAAATAAAAACAAAAATCCAATAAATAATAAACTAAAATTAGTGGAGACATTTCTACTTATAAAAACTTCGATATGATTAGAGAAAATCATCCATTGCCATGAAACATCTACAAGATTCATATCACAAATATGACCTTCAAAACATCCACAAACACCAATACAATTATCACCAAACAAAAAAAAAAAAAAAAAAAATAAGGGAAGGGAAAGTGGAAAAATCATATCAAAATTGCGAAAAAAAAATTGGAGTTCTAATTTAAATAGTTTTACGTTTAGATGTAAACAAATTCCAATTTATAAATATGTTACCATATTTGTTTTAATAATATTTTGTATTAAATTTTAAAATATTTAATTTAGCATAATTTACATTCAGATGTAATATATTAGTAACATTATAAATCGCAGGCCATGTAATTAACATATACGCTTTATTAGTCTACTCACATTAGACAATTGAAAAAAAATAAAAGTACAATTTTCTTAAAAAAGTTATCAATATTTAATCACATTGATGGTTTTCAATGTATATTTAATGTTACTTTTATTAATAAAAATGTTTTATTTATTCATTCGTTGAAATGTAATGTGGTTATTTATAGATAAGTGCTGACTTATCAATGCACAAGATAAGTAGGAATCTCATGATCAAAGAAATGCGTGTAACCTAATCAATACGCAATTAGATCGTATACCACAAAAAAAGTGTTAATGTGATATAGTTTGGGGAAAGTTTGAAGACTTATATATAGGAATACTTAACCTTGATATGCCAACTAATTACAAGGAGGCACTGTATGTGTAAATTAGCCAAATAATTATTACCCACGTTTAGTAAAAAAATTATTGTTGAAATACACCTCAAATCCTAATTATTGTTATTTTATTTAGACATTATTTATAATTAAAACATGAGTATAGCAAAATATTTGTTAATTCTACTTAAGATGACAAATAGACACGTAAAGGTAACTATTGCTCAAACTTAACTTATTAACTGAAAATATATAAATTGATTAGACATTATAATATTTAATTAAGGAAAAGAATATGAATATATCCGTCTTGATCTCATTTTATATTAAATTAATTATAAATTATTAAAATATTTAACATTATATTTTAAAATTTATATAATTTTAACGTTTTTTTATTAAGAAAAGGGAAATGTTTGTTTTTAACATTATTTTTTATATAATATTATATATTTTTTGATTTTAATATTTTCTAAAAAATTATTTAATACATATTTATAAGATGACTATCAAAATAAAAACGAGATGATGTTTTTATATATGTCATATATCAAACTAATATCATCTTGTTTCAGAACTTTATTCTCAAATTATCTCAACTTCTCAGGATTAATCAATCTTGTACAGAATGTTGGTATTTTAACTCAGTATTTACACGTACACCTACTTACGAAAAGTGTATATTAAGATAATGTATTTGGAAAACAGCTCATTGTCAAATTTTCTTTAAAGAAAACAATAGAAAAAATGCGGAATTCTTGTACGTATTTAACTCTATTTAAATAATAATAATAACACCAATAATAATTCAACTTGATGATGAAACATCCTTTAATATTTTTTCAATAAAATTAGTTCCAACCAATTTATTGTTCCCAGTGTTGAATCATGGACAGAATAAAATGTTGCTAATATTCCAAAAGATTAGACCAAGTTGTCTGAAACAAAAGAACTATATATTGGATTGATAATCAGTGATGTCTTTGACTTTCTTGATGTAATTTCTTTCCAATTTTTTCCTTTTATGAAAATTTGATAAGAATTTCTAAACATATTATATAATTATTTGAATAAACGCACGTTTTTTCAACGAATTTCTGAGCACACACCAAATAGGTCGTGGTAAAATATATTGGCGGCTTTATTGGAAACTATTTGAGAATAAAATAAGTGAAAGAAAGACCCATACGTGGGCAATTTCATTAAAAAATGTATATGAAAATTGACTGCTAAACTACATTCGTTCATATATAAAATGATTGCATCATCTCTCGTTGTCTTTAGTGCTTTTTGATATGTCTTTTCTTTGCTCAAAATGTGGAACAAAAAACAGAAAGAAAGGGAAACACATCATAATCAATATTAATAATAAATATTGGGCAACTTGGTTGATATAATATAATTAAAGTTAATAATTATATTTGAGATACTGTGCATTTTAAAATTTGGAATTTCATCCCAGTTTTCTTCTTTAAGAAATATGTTTAAGAGAATTAAGAAAGAAATAAGTATTTATACTGATTCAGTTTAGACTCTCAAATAATGTAGAATTATTAAACAAAATTTTCACTCGAGATTTAATGGGAGAAAAGTTTGTTTATGGAGTCCCTTTTTCCATTTTTTAATCTCAAAATTAAGATATTAGAACCATATTTTAATTCTTATATGTTGTGTCGATATTTTTTTTTTTTATAATTTGACTGAATGATAAATATTTAGTAATTAAACATATATATTTTTTAGAATATTCTTATTTAAGTGTAAAAATTTATAAATATAAATTAATTAGTACTTATTTATTGTCTTGATCTTCAAAAAATCCTAATAAATCTTTCCTCAGACTTCATTCACAATTCGACAATCAGTACAACCAAATAAGATTATTAACAATCTTTTAGGTATAACATTATATGTTCTTCTTCATTCTACTTGACCTTTTATAAGCTAATCTTTACATTATCATGATCTGTATTAAATCTCGTTTGTAATTTTTATTCGATATAATTATTAGTAATTATATTTTAAATATAATTATTGATAATAAAATAATTTAAATGTCTTAATAATAATCCACTCATTAAATAAACTTAAATACCATATTGTATCTTACTAAATCGATGAATCTGGAAATAATTCGAATAAAATGAATGTGCTCAATCATTCTTCTGATTTCAGGACATACTATTTATAGATATATATCTTTTTCACGTAAGAACAATAATGATGATTATGTTTCTTATGACTCGATCAAAGAAGCAAGAAACCCAACTCATGTGCACCCAACGTAGATTGATATTGCAATATAAACTAAAAATATGAAGATGATAAAGACGTAAATGAAAGGATCCAAAAAAATATAGCCAGAAGACAGTGAAATGTGTGGAATAGAGTGCAGAATGCAAAGGATCTGAGACGAGGCCAAACTGGTGGTGACTTCACCAACCAAAACGAGGGTTTACTAAATAAAACGAATTCCACTGATGAAGGCCGAAATATTGGTTGAATATTAAGTAATAGGAAAACATGTTTTACCGGAAACATTAAATAAATATGTGTTAATTGAAGAGGAATGAGAAATCCAAAACAAAAAACAAACAACCACAAGTAACGAAGAAGATGTTCGGTAAATTCAACCAAACTTTTAGCCGGATTTCATATTGTTGTTCAATTCAAAATGTTTCAAAAAATAAGATATATCGCAGTTCAATCTGTGTGATTACTCTAACTATTAATGTTTAAAACTGGCTCGAAGTTTAATTTTCATCTTATAATTGTTTTTTTATTCGTCCCGAAGAAAGCTTATAATTCTAGAAGGGAAACAGTATTTTTTCTTGTTAAGTTTTAAATTCATAATTTTACCAGGTTTAATCTTCAATTAATAAAAGGTATAAATAAAGGAATAAGTTGTTGGTTTAAGTAATAATAGGCTTATCTTTTTAGTTTTTAAAAATTTGAAATTCATATTTTAAAAAGTCAGAAACGCCAAAACAAGCTAATGTGATGTAAAGCAAGTTACCGAATTATCAATAAGTCTTTTAAATATATTTAATTATGTGACTATTTTACAAGTTTTAAATAATTAATTAATATATCTAATGAAATAAATTACGAAAATTATTATTTCTAATTTTTAAATTATTTTATTGTAATTTATTATTGAAATTTGTTTTATAAGTTTTAACAATTTAAATTAGAATATTATTGATTTAATTTTGGTAGCGTTAACCATTTAATTTACATATTATTTATATTTATATCTTCCAAACAATATAAAAAAGTTATTCTAATTTTAATATTTTACATATATAATATAAAAAAATTTAAATTCATCAAAGTTACTGAACTGGTCCTAGGAGCCAACGTCGGAATCTCTAAAAATATGTTGAAGAGAGTGAATTTCTCCAAAAGTTAATAAAATAGCCATAATATCTAAAATAAATTAAAACTTTGCATATTTGTATGAATTTAACAAAAGAAAAAAAAAAAAACTTTTTCAATCTAACTTTTTTGGGAATATTTACAACGTTTTTTTACGGACCAGTTTATTCATATTTATAAATTTTGAATTTCTTAAATTCGTTTGAAAAGATTGTCTTAATGAAATTGTTGTCGATAATTTTTAAATGTCATATATGGTTGGCCGTATAATCGGGATTCTCTGAAAGTTTTTTTAATGAAACATCACAAGAAAATTAGTAAAATTCCATTTTTTTTTATGAGAAAAATAGAGTATGGAAGTCATAGAAGACGAATCTAACCAGTGGTTAAAGCTTAAAACTTTGAATTGAAATTTTTAGATTCTTTTTACATAAAATGATATAGAAGAGTGGTGAAATTGTTGTGGACCAGCCCATAACCAAATCAAATGAATTGGGTTTAGGAGGTGAATGCATGAAATTAAGCTACACCACTTAGCTCAACCAGAATCATTATGATTTTGGTTCATTTCTCATTTATGTCAATGCTACAATAGTGTTTGACTTTATAATTGCACTCTATTGGGTCTATTCCTTGGAATTACCCTAGATCAATACCAGAACTGTTTGTAATAATTCGAACTCGTTTTCGAGGATCCAGAACAAACACACAGAAATGATGACCATAAGTGTAAGATATTAATTAGGAAGAAAACCTTGGAACCAAGAAAACCAGCTACTCCGAATTGGGAACCTAAAGCGTGTTGAATGGGGTATAATTTGATCGGGAAAGATACAAAAATAGGAATTATAATTAAAGAGAGAAGAGAGAGTTAGAGGGGAGGAGAGAACACATGCAAACTATTTCTTATTTTATAAAAGGAAAGAAAGAAGAGAAACGGAAAGAAATGGGCCCAGGCCCAAGGTTTCACATAATTTGTTGAATCTTCTTTAGTTTTGAAGTCTTTGAAAAGTATCATTTTAATTCTTTTGGTTCTTGTTTTTGTCAATATAGGCCTCCCACTAGTAGCAAGCTTGATCATTGAATCTAGACTTTTGATAAATCTAGATTTTACATGTTTCTAAACCTTCACAAGTTAATGTTAGTCCAGTAGAACCTCCCAATAGTTGATTCTAAACCCAGAAGTTTCCAGGAACAAAAGTCAGTTTATTTTCTGCATTTCCCTGCTAATTCTCCTCAACTGTTAAAGAAACATCAAAGTCATAAATCTATATTAATTATGCTAGACTTTAAAACTGGTAAATCCAGAGAAAAAAAGAATCTAGAATGGGAGAAATTTAAGGATTGGTAAAGGTCTCAAAGCCTTAATTACTCCTTTCAACTAGAGAGCGACCCACATCATTGAAGGATATATAAACCTAATCTTCTTTTTTGTTAACAATATACAAAAATAGTCTCAGTCAGTGAAGGATATATCATATATATCCACAATCTAGTCTTGTACAGTAAAAGTTATCAACTTTAATTAAGAATATATTGGATAAAGTTCTTGATTAAAGGCATTCATGCTGGTGCATTTTTTTCTTCAAAGTGATACACTGCCTTTTGTATTTTCTCACTGGAATAGTTAATAAGAATCCATGTGCACTTGCCCACAAAACTTTTTTGTGAATTATTGTGTTTGTGTTCGAAAGAATAACAGATTTACAGAGTCATCTGAGTTTATAAAATTATTTATGCAGTGTCTGATAAGAGAAAAATGTGGATCGCATATGTGTTATTTTAAATTTTATCGGGGTAACGCTTAGAGAAACATGAAAGGCCACATCTTACACATCTGCGTGTGCGAAGCATGCATATGAATCAGGGAATATTCTTTGGGTAAGAAATTAAAAAAAAATAACAATTAAATTTTAAAGTTTTTTTAGAGTATTCTAACTACTTAAAATTATGCAATTTTAATTTAGGTATAATAAAAAAAAATTAAAACTCTTTGTATTTTCAAATTTATGTGTCCTATTTTTTATTATCTCTTTAATTTGATCTTACTTACAAGGCTATTAACTTGACTAAAATTAAGATGGATAGATTATGAAGATGACTATTTTTTTTATGTTAACTATATTTTTTTATTGATATTAATAAGTTATTTTTATTTAAATTGTTACAATTGTTGTTGTTATAAATTATTATTGTTATAAATTATAAATTATTATTGTTTTTTTATGAACTGATGTCCGAAAGACTATTTTTGACAAATGTAAATAATATTTTTTATTGATGTTTGTCGTAATTATTTTTTATATGCAATGATTTTTTTATTATAAAAACTAATGTTACTTTTTATTAATAATTTGTTAGAATTTATTTTCGAAAGGTGTTAATCAATATTAATTATGATATTTTTTAACATCAATTAGAAAAAAATTTCAATTGACATTGATTGAAAAGTTGATAAAAAAACCTCAATCAATAATATCATAAAAATAACTTCAAACAATGTAATTTGAAATAATTGTGCTCAACATTAACTAAACATAACTTGAATTGATGTTTAAGGAAAAAAAGTTTCACTAATGTCAATTGAAAATAGTAATGAATTTTAATATCTACTAAAAAATCATTAATATTAATATTTTTGAATTATTGGCCTTTGATATTTTACAGTTGGTCAATTTTAATGTTGTTGGGAGCATGGGAAGTCACTTTGACTGTTTATGTTACTATTATTGGATTTTTATTTTTGGGACTGGGTATTTATATGGTATAATAGTTTGTTTGGGTACAACAATTTTGAAGAGTGCTTTTATGTATGGGCATATAGGGTAATCTTTTGTTAGATTTAAGACGTGGTTATCTTGAGTAGGATGGTCGAACACACTGGCCTTTTATTTTGAATATTTTGTACACGGATTTGGATATCTTTTTGTGTTCTATTAATTTTATTTTTTTGCCGATAAAAAAATTAGTCTTTGATATTTAAATAATATTTTGATTTAGTAGTATTTGAAATAATTTATTTTAAAAAACTAAAATTTAATAAATTTAAATTACCTTATTTAGACAAAATATTTGAAACATAATAAAATTTAAATTTAATGTATATAAATATCTCATCAATTATGAAATTCCATGCGAAAACAGAGGTAAAATTTAACCTTTAATTTTGGACTAGAGTATGTTACACCTCCACAATGTTTTTTTTTTTTTTAATTTCTTAACAAAATATTTTGTTTCTAAAGATGATCATATTTGTTTTACAAAAATGACATGCATATTAAGTGGACAAAGCAACTTCTCTACCTCACTGCAAACAAAATTTGCAAACCTTTTCTAATTCCTAGAAGGAATAACAATCGTCATAAATCTTTTTTTTTTTTTTTTTAAATTAATTCTTTTTTATATTTTTTTTTTTTTTTTTATAAACTAATGCTTTATTATATTTTTTATATTTTTATTTCATGAAATTTGGAACAAATACGGGTTTATTTTTTAAAAGTTATTTTAATCTCTCAAATTTTAAAAGTATAGAATTTTAGTCAAACTTACTGTTGAATGTCTAAAAGCAGTTTTAGATTTATTCTAGTTTTTCTTTTTAAGTTGAGATAATTTTTTAAAAAAATTGAGGTATTAGAATTGGATTGATCTTAAATTTTAGCATCTGAAAAGATAATCAAATAAGTTAAATAAACTTTTAGAGGGTGGACTTACATGATAGAGGTAAAAAATTTACATTATCGACCATTAAAAATTACTTCATACATGGCTTTTAAAATAATTATAAAAACTATCAACAATCTTATTCACAAATTAAATCGTTTTGATATTTGGTAGCAGAGTGGTTGAAAAACTTTTTTAGGCAATGAGCATGCATGGCAAATAGATAAATTAATGATTACTTGCTTTATATTTGTAATAATTTTGCGTTTACTATTTCATCCCGACTCGAATTCACAATTTTCCAGATACTTTTTCCTTTTTGTTTCTTTCCATTTGTTTGAAACTTGCTTGTGCTTTTGACCTATTAGTTGTCCTTTTCTTCTCAAGCAATCCCCAAAATCTGGCACAAGATCATGTAGTGCTCAAAGTTCAATCGGATAATATTTTTATTACAATTTGACGGCAACTTCAAAACCTAACAAAGGGTTTAATTTAGATTAAAGTTATGTTTATGTCACGGAAGTGGACTTTGTTTCTTTCAGACCAAACGCAAAACAAACACAAACACTATTGGTGGTGGTAGTTTCAAGTTATGATTCATAGCATAGTTGAATTTAAGGCCACAACGTGCATTATTCATCACAACTGTGTGATTATCATTTGGCTGTAATTTAATAATGAACATTACTTGTCCAATTATGATATCTCCAAAGTTGAACAAAGGTATACGTAACTTTTGAATGAAATTAAGTGCTAAATGACAAGAAATAATAAAATGATAGGGATTAAGTTGGCCGAAAATGCACCAACCAATGTGACTGGTTTGCAACCATTCATGCACTACCAGTGTTTGAGAAAAGGCCTAATAAAAAGAAAGAAAAGGAAAGAAGGAGCCCACTGTGAAACAATCATGCGCCAATAATACAACCTCGTTGTCACCCTCTAAACTTTCTTAGTTCCACAACTACTGGTAGTAATCATGTCGCACCAAAGATCAATCCACTTTCTTGTTCCCAACAACTATAAAGAAATACCAAACATATTTCTACCATAATTATTATTATAGTGTTCGAGGAAATACAAGTTTTACAAATACTAGAGTGGGACCAAATGCATTATTTTCCTTTTCCCCTACCTAGTTCAGATTTATGTTACTCTCTTTGCTTCTGCTATGACTTCAGCTACTACCTACTACTTCAAAGTTCATTGCATCCATTGTATTCTCTCTTGTCTATAAGCTTATAACTGTGTGCAAGCTAAGAATTTAACTACTGGGACAAAAACCATGAAAGGAATTGATTTGTTCTGTTCTTCCTCAGCTTCCACAGCTGTAACTTCTAGCATGCACCATCGTTCTACAGTACGTGGAAGGACCAAAAGCTACGACCAGGATGGAAGGAAAAGTCAACTCTGTGTACCTTGTTCATCCCAATTGCCCATCAGTCCTAAGCCTTTTTACTTGGAGAAGCACAGAAAGAGCTCAGCTGACAAGGATGACACGCGTAGAAAAAGTTGTGCTGATGTTAGCGATCTATATACTAATGCTGCTGCTGATGCTTCATCCAGAAGATATCTCCTTGCTGATGCGCCGTTCATTGAGTGGATATCAGACTCTAATAAATTCACACCAATGCTTCCTTCTCAACATCATGTCCAAGACAAGCCCATGCCCATCAAAAGAAACCATCCTCCTAGTCTTCGCTCCTCTTCTTCAGCTCGCTCCAAGGACCAGGTTTTTCTTTTCTTTTCTACTTTTGTTCTCTCTCTGTTTCTTTTTTTCTCAAAAAGAATATATATAAAAAAAAGTTACTATTTTGTTCTCAATGAAAATGTGGGTGTTACTCTATTGTGTTCATATTGTTTTACGATGACATTAGGGTGGTCATGGTTTGTCTTCTGAAACCTTCAGGTTGTGGTTTTGAGGGTGTCATTGCCCTGCAAGGCCTGCGAAGGGAAAGTTAGAAAACATATTTCAAAAATGGAAGGTGAGTCTGGTCAATCCATAGTTAGTTTTGGAGTTACAAAATAAGTGATCCTCAATATAATTAGCCAAAAAGTATCATCAGTATTATTAGTCCCGTATTCTTGAATTTTATGTTCTTTCTAAACATCGAAGTTTGATGTTTTTGGTAATGCAACTAATCATTTATATTAGCCAATCTTGCATTAAAGCATCGTTGACTTGTTGGTCTGACAGTTTCTGTCCCCATATATTAAATGTTTGTGTTGAGAATAGTGTGTATGGGTAATCTAATGCTATATATTTGTAGGAGTGAGATCATTCAGCATAGAAATGGAGACAAAGAAAGTGACGATCATGGGAGACGTGACACCACTGGGGGTACTGGAGAGTGTATCGAAGGTGAAGAATGCACAGCTATGGCCATCTCTAAACTAGACTTGAATTTGATACACCTTTGGGGTGTGCGTGTTTGTACGATTAGAAATTGGATGAGTTGTGAAGCAGTGGATGGATCTTAATGTGTGTGGTGTAAATGAACATTTTTCTTTAGTTGTTTATTTATTGTGCTGAGTGAAGTGGTAGAACTTACAATTCTTAATTCGTCATCTGCTGTGTTTCACGACCAATTCTTTACTCTTCCTGACTGCACAACTTATGAAAACACACACCTGCTTAGGAGACAACGTGTGGTAAAGTTTTTAAAGAGAGAAAGGGGTAACGTGTATTATTAGCTTTAAAATGTAGCCGTGCACCTAAGACCCGCATTATTTTGTTCCTGCTGGTGGGGTTTTACTAATATATAAAGTGAAGTATGCGTTGGTAGAAAGTAAGGAAATTGAAAATAAGTGTGATTGCAGACCATTTTGAAGCTCATTCACACCACAACCTTGAGGCTAAGCACTTTTGAAAATCAATAATGAGTATCCGTTTCTCCAAGCATGAGAACCTTGCAAGTGTATCTTGAATTCACTTTGTTGGGGAGACAAGTGATAAGGTAATGCATGCCAGACAGTGGTAGCAGACAGCACTCAAGGCCAGGCTGGTCTGTTTGGAAGCATTCTCTTGCCAAAGCTTATGCTTCTAACATTTTCCTTTTTAGCTGATGACTCTGAAGGCAGGGAGAGTTGGTTAATGTGGCATTATGCAGGTCCCATTGTGGGAGGGTTGAGGTTGCTTTTGTTGTTTTTGTGAACATTGTACATTCTACATTCCCTACAAGTAACCTAAAGATGAGACCATAGTCCACTTTTATGGTTGCATAGTCCTGCTCAAATTTGACGTGGTGGGGTGTTTTATCTTCCTTTTGCTTTATCTACTTTCTCTAACCAATTCATCAGACAAAAGGTACCATGTAGAACCCATCAGATATCTGTTTATAACTTTCCTCTTCCAGTTGCTTCTTTTGCTCTAGTTTCTTTGATTGAATTCCTTGTTACCTATTAACATTGTTGTTTAAGATATGTTCTTTGAAAGCGTCACTTTTGCTGAGGCCCAACAGAAGAATTGCTTTCCTTTTGGGTTGAAATGGGTATTAGTTTTGGGAGGAAAAATAAATTGCAAGAAAAATGCAGTATTGATGGAAGTTCTTTCCGCCAAGCAGAAAGTACAAAAAAAGGCGTTGCAGCACGATCCGCGGGAAAACGGTTTTAATTGTGTTTTATACGCAATCAAATGAGAAAGAAGGAAAGTTGAAAAATGATAGATTGAAAAAGAGTAAGAGTGAAAAGGTTAGGTCACTCAAATGGATTTTTCTTTATGGTCTAATAAAGTTTTCTCCATAGGCATTATCAAAGAATAACATGTTTAAGAAACTCAATTATGTTCCGACTATCAAAAACCCCTATAAAAATGTTTAGGAAGCTGAATTATCTACCAACCGTGCATACATTAGTTCCAGTCATTTCCTACTCATCTTTCCGTACTCACACCTGCAATTACTATACAAATATTTGAATTTACTGACAAATATATAATATATGTTAGTAAAATATTATTAGCGATAAATTTTATGTAATGAATAATTGATCAGTTTATTTATCAACAGATCTAACTGAAAAATCTGATTTATTATTAATTACTGACAAATTTTATCAATACATAATCAATGATCAATTTTATTGATATAATGATACTAATTATAATAATTATGACAATAATAAGATTAATAATAATAATTACTACTATTATTATAAATTAGAATATTAATTAAAATAATAATAATGATAATAATATTATTATTAAGAAAGATAATAATAACAATTATGATTATGATAATAATAATCATAATAAATACCAGAGTATCTATAATAATAATAAAATCACAGTAATAATAATAATAAATTATTAGTTTATTATCATAATAATTAAGATAAAAATATTGATATTAATAATAATTTCTTTTAGTATATGTCTCATATCACTTAGAAATTGAAATTAAGTGCAGTTTAAATACATATTTTTTTTAATTATTTGAGACACTTTTTAAAAACAAAACTATTTTATTAATGATAATTGACTTCAATGATGTTTCTTAACTATCCTAAACGCCTTTTAGTATTTTTATTAAAAACTATAAGTTTTTTACATTAAATTAACAATATAAAGTTAATTACACTCTAAGAAATCAAATATAAAAAAACTATTTATTCTTATATTAGCATATATTATCTAAGCTATTTAAAACAAATATATGTTTGACTATCTTTTTTAGAATTAATAAATTATACTTATATAGATAGATTTAATTATATACTTTACATTTTATTTATTTATTATTAGCTTTCATCCTCTACTACCATCTTGATCTCCACTCTTTCTAGATTTGCTTCTAATATTTTCAATTACTTTTTTTTTTTTTTTCACTCAAACTTCTTACTCTTTCGTCTAAATTTCCAAACCTATTTATTTACTTCCCAACTCCTCATCAGCATACGTCTTGTTCTCTTTGTTCAAATAATAAGAACAATCTAGCACATATGTTAGACTATTATTCTATTGCTATTGTGTAACCCATGTCTTAGCCATAATTTCACTTTGGTCCCATCATCTCACTTCATAATGATATTATTTCAAACCACCATCCAGTGTAAACTTAAAAAGAAAAGTAACAATTAAAATAAATTAAAGCCTTTAGATATATCTAATGATGTGAATAACAATGAGTGTTTGACCTTTTTTTTAAACATTGGATGCATCTTATGGTTAGATTTACATGTTTCATATATAGTTTCCATGGATTGGATGTTTTATGGAGAGGAGCTGAAGAGAGAGAGAGAGAACGTTTAACCATTCAATTATTGAGGAGTGCTAACAGCAAACAATTATTGAAGAGAGCTAATTCTATCATAACAAATTTTCTGTCTTTTTATTTTTTATTTTGGTACGAAAAGAACACTATGCTGACATAGTTAACTCGTTACACCATATATATGTATGTTTTCCTAAAACATAAATACTAAATCTATTTATCTTAAAAAAAATAAATGAACTGACTTCTTTTTATTTATAGTAGTGTTCATCCTTAGAATAAAACTATATATTCTAATTATTAAAGATGCATTTGGAAAAAACCTATATAGTTAACTATATATAAAACAGCTACAAAGGATGCATTTGGAAGTAAAACAAAAATATTAAAGAAATAAAAAGAATTTATTTAACTATTTGACTGTAATATTTTTAGTTTAGTAAATAATTAATTATCGTGCCACAATAATTGACTACTAATTATATTCAAAGCCTGTTCTCTAAAAAAAGTAATATTTCTTTTTGACGTATCAGTATTAGAATACAAATGTCACTTCCGGTAGTTATAATTTTTATGTTTGGCTACTTTTCGATCAAAATCATGAAAGGGCCTTGATGATGGATCATTCATTATTGATTAATCAGTAGAAAAGGATAGTATTCTCGTTCACATGCACTGCACCCCACCATTTTGCCCTAAACGTGCATGCAGACAGAAGTACTATGTCTGAGAAGAGCAAGGTCAAGAGCAGAATACTACTTCATCTGGAAACTGATTCTTTATCAACGATCAGATTTAATTTGGTGAGGGAAAGTAATACATCAACACGTACTCCTGTGCTGTACAAGAGGGTATCCAATGCCCCCTCCATCTTCAAGATTAAATTAAACACTCCATCAAGTTTGGACCACGTACCCTACAATGATAAATGCATCATCTTATGATAACATAATACAAAACAACACAAATAGAAGTATATAATAAAATAAATTTAATGTGATTCCACTTATAAGCTTTTACATGTATAAATCAATTTTATGAAATTAGATTAAGATGCAACTTTTAACATTCTTTTCTTTCATGAAAAACAGATAAAACATCTCATCGATACAGCTAGCTAGCATCATTTTGTACACACACTACTACATCGCACATCCTCCTCACCATAAATACACCTACCCAAAGTGATTCTCTTTATCATTACACACACTCACACAGCCAGCACAATGACCAAGCAAATCTCTCCCAACTCAACCTAGTCAACTCTAAGAACACACCCCACATAACCCTCCCTAGCTTACCCTTATCGTTTTTGCACAATCCTCTGAAATCACAGAGAAAGAGCCATGTGTCTCATATCAGCTACCCTCCCTCTCCAATTTACTTCAACTATTTGTTCGGTCAGAAAAACAAGTGAATTGCTTGAAAACGAACACCTTAGAAAAGGTGAAGCTTTAAGAATATTCAGTTATTGGAGATCCACGAGCATGTCCAGGTATAGATCAGGCAATGAGAAGGCCTTGGTTGATTCCGAAATCTATTACGTACGTGGACTCTCCCGGCGGTGGCAAAGGCTTCTAAAATTCTCTGGTCGGCGGTGAAGTGCGCCAATCGGGCATCACTACATCCTACATGTCTTTCTATTCTCTAACTTTTTACGTGTCACCAAATTTAGCAGACCATAGGGTATGCATATTTCATCTCAGTGTTGCTGTATAGGGTACAGTTTGGCAAAGCCTTGCTAGGTATGTTCGCATCAATGTATACAATCCAAGTTACGATTTTGTTTAGAATAATTAAATGTTAAATAACTGGGTTATTGGTTGAATGGAACATATATGGTACTAGAGATTCTGCAATTCTTGATGGAAGGTTTGTATGTATCATAAATTAATGTAAGAACTTGAGAATCCTATATCAGATAAACAGGTATAAGAAGAAAGAAACCTAAAAGCTCATTGTTTTATGATTAAAAGTGTTATGACATGTAACTTGAATAACCCAATATTAGTTTAGTGTTGTATGTATCAAAGGACTTGGTATCTGTCAACCTAGCTGTAACTGATGTAGAAGAAAGTAGGAAATAGATACTATAACGAAGATTTACAATTCACGTTTACCTGGCGTCTCACCACATGAGCATTCAAACATGTGATGTGATCAAGTTTATAAGTGTAAGTATATGAAAATAAAATGAGATTAACTATATTACAAGATTGAAATTTGTTTAAATTCTTTTTGTCATTGACTGTGAGGTTGTTTAATTACATTTTTACTTGGAATTAGATAAATAAATGCTAGAAATCGGTGAAAATATTTTAGTCTCTTAAATATAGTAAGTTACTTTTATTCTCAAAATTTAAAATTAATTTTTAAAATTTTTTGTGATTTAAAAAAAAAAGAGAGTTTTTATTTTAGTCCTATCTAAAACAGCCTAAAATGAATACTTAAAAAAAATTATGAAAGAGTGATTAATAATAAAAGAAAGAAGTCAAGTAACTTATCATGATCAATATCTTATTGTTTCAGTTTTTCTTTATGCTATTGTTTTTCTTCTTTCCACAATTTACTCAGTTGGAACCACCCATAAAAAAGTCATACGGCAGAAGAAAGGCTCTGATGACTTTTGAAAAATTTGACATGAAAAAAGAAAAAAAGTACAATGATACTCATAGACTTTTTGTTTGTAAGATACTTATTTGTTTTTATATCTGTTCTCTTATCACATTATAGTCATTGTATCCACTTCTCTACTAAAGCCCAACTACGCACACCACACACATGCTCTTTAAGTTTTCACCAACCAGCCACACCTAAATTTTTGCCAATCATTCATGCACCAAAACAAATACCACCAAATCAAATCTCTTTCTTACCATTTCTAGGTGCATGAGATAAGAAGTTGTTTATCCTGAAATGGCAAAGCATGCATTTGATAAACATATATATATACATATATATATATATATATATATATATATATATATATATATATATATATATATATATATATATATATATATATATACATATATATATATATATATATATATGTATATATATATCCTTGAATATTGTGGAAACATAAATATTTATTTAAAACACAATACTTCATAAAACAAATGTTGTTGTGAAAATTATTGTATGGACACCATTTCTCTCAATTAACTTGCTTTTGAAAAATTAATCAAACATTATCAAACATACACTACAAGAAAAAAGTTGTTTAGAGACCAATTTTTAGTTACCAAATGAAATGGTTACTAATTGTGACTAAAAGAGTCACCAAATTAGATTTTGGTTGCTAAATAACTATAAAATAGAAGTAATGATTGAATTTAGTGACCAATTAAGTCAAATAATTGATATCTAACATTAGCTACCAAAGTTTTAGTAACTTATATCATTAGATTCTAAATTAGTCTCTAATGATAAATTATCATTTTTTTTCAAAAGCGAAGATGTGAGTGCTTGGAATCCAAAAATCAAATTTACCAATAACTAGTAGTGCTTGTGCCCATCAATTAATTAACTCTCCCTGCTTTTAGACTCATTAGCTAAAAAAGAAAATGTTAGAAGTATAAGTTTTGTGAAGAGAATGCTTCTAAACAATCTTAATAGGATAGATTCTTATGTGTTGACTTTAAACTTATTAATCTTACTAAATTCACTTGTATAAATTATTGAAAGATTTTATTTCTAGTCGATGTGAGATCTTCAATACACTCCTCACACTGATCCAACTTGTGTGTGAGACTATATATTTAAGGGAGACACAATAGCGACCTGATAGCGGCTAGTCTAATACGCCTAACAAACTTGTTAGGATAGACTTTGATACTATCTTAAGATGTGGACTTTAAGCCTAACTCAATTTTAAAAATCTACTATTAAGGTGAAGTTTGCATCCACTTATCACTATAAGTGAAACAACAATTATCGACAAATTGATCCTTTGGTAAAAATGTCATGAATTTTAGCGATGAAAATTTTGGAGGTTAATTTACTGACATATCAAATCTAACAGTAATTACCGATAGATTTATCGATGAAGAAATTAACCGTTAAAATATTATCAACTGATTATTCTGTCAGTAGTAGTAGTAGTAGTAGTAATAATAATAATAATAATAATAATAATAATAATAATAATAATAATGGTTTCGTATGTAAAAGGCGTCTTGAATGGTTAAAGGATATTATTGAAGTCAGTTACCACATCCAAGATATTGTCCATGTTGAATCTTAAGTTGTATCTAACCGCCTCAAATAGTTAAGGGATGAATGTATATTTAAACTACATTTAACCTCAATTTTTAAGTGATGTGAGACTTATAATACAAAAAAATTACTATTAATAATACTATTATTAATTACAATTATTATTATTATTTTAATTATTTTTTATTATCACTATTAATAATATTATCTTAATTATTATGATAATAAACTAATAATAATTTTTGTTTTTATTATTATTATTATCTCAATTATTATTATTATTATTATTATTATTATTTGTAATTACAATTATTTTTATCATTATGATTATAATTACTACTATGATCTTTATTATTATTATTATTATAAAAAATGTTATTATTATTATTATTATTATTATTATTATTATTGTCATAATTGTTATTATTATCTTTCTTAATAATATTATTATTATCATTATTATTATTTATAATAATAGTAGTTATTATTACTATTATCATAGTTATCGTTATTATTATTATTATTATTATTATTAATATTAACATTATTATTATCATAATTATTATAATTACTATCATCATATCAATAAAATTGATCATCAATTATGTATTGGTAAAATTTGTCAGTAATTAATAGTAAATCTGATTCTTCCGTTAAATCTGTTGATATTAACTAATCAATTATTCATTGCATTAAATTTATCGCTAATAATATTTGGCTAACGTATATATATTAGTCATTAAAATTAAAATTTTTTATAGTAATTGCACGAGTGAGTAGGGAAGGATGAGTAAGAAATGACTGGAACCAATGCATACACGGTTGTATGAAGAAATAAATGTATTCAATTTTTCTTTTTAACAGACGTTGTTTTATTTTATATATGTATATACCTCTATTATTCGGTACCGTTAAGGTTCGCTATAGTTGGTAGATAATTGAGTTTCCTAAACATTTTGATAGGGGTTTTATTCGATGATAGTTAGAAGATAATTGAGTTTCTTAAACATGTTATTCCTTGATAATGCTTATGGAGAAAACTTTATTAGCGCATAAAAAAAAAATCCATTTGAGTGACCTAACCTTTTCACCCTCACTCTTTTCTTCAATCTATCATTTTTCAACTTTCGTTCTTTCTCATTTGATTGCATATAAAACACAATTAAAACCGTTTTCTTGCCATTTATTTTTCCTCCCAAAACTAATACCCATTTCAACCCAAAAGAAAGCAATTCTTCTATTGGGCCTGAGCAAAAGTTACGCTTTCAAGGAACATATCTTAGACAACAATGTTAATAGGTAACAAGGAATTCAGTCAAAGAAACTAAAACAAAAGAACAACTCGAAGAGGAAAGTAAAGCTATTCAATTTTCATTTTAAAGATATTTTTATACAAGATTGTTAGAAACTAAAGTGATTTTAAAAGAAAAATATTGTGACTAAATAAAATAAAAATAATAATGATTATAATAAATAATAATAATAATAATATATTGATATTATGAATAAAATATATTTATGAATATAAAAAATTATATATAATTATTTAAACATAAAATAATAATATTAATAAAAATAAAAAATAATTAACTAATTATTATATATATTGTTAAAAATAAAATTTTAATTAATAAAAAAAGAAAAAGATAAAAAGATAATATTATATTTAATATAATATAAATATTACTATTTTAAAAAATAAAATAAAATAAAATAAAAATAATAAAAAAATAAAAAATAAAAAATAAAAAAAACAGATTTTTTATTAAATGAAAAAAATAAGAAAAAAAAGAGAAAAAAAAGAGAAAAGAGAGAATAAAAATATAGTCACTTCATAATAAAATATTACTTTTTTTTTCCCGTGTCAAATGAATATTTTATTACCTACTATGTATATGATGTAATTTTTCATGCAACAAGTTTTTCATGTTTGCTATATGTCCCATCATAATTTAAAACTTCCACAAACACACCAACTAAAGCTTACTTTCTGTTTTCAAATTTGAGCTGTTTTAGACATCTAAATTTAAGAACTACACGGAAACAAGTATTGTACATAAGCTTGCTGCAAAATTTCACAATTAAAAGTCAAAAAATAAACTTCTGCAAGAAGATAACGATGATTTTATATTCAGTTTCGTTTTTATAGAAGAACAATACTATACATATTCCATGTTCATGCCCTCATCACAATAATCTTACGTAAACTGTTGATGAAAGAGAGTAGGATTTGATCGTGCAATAGGAATGCAGATAAGATCATTGGCCCTTGGAGCAGTCAACCCTGGTCGTTCATCCATATTGATCATACTTCTACCATGTTCCAAGATTTCACCTTCAGAACCAAACATCTTCCATTCAAAACACTGTATGAGTGTTCCAATGATCACAGGCAATTCAAGCATGGCCAAAGGCATACCAGGACACCCTCTCCTTCCACTCCCAAATGGCAACAACTCAAAATGATGCCCCTTCATGTATACATCTTTTCCTTCACCTTCTATAAACCTTTCTGGTCTGAACTCCAAAGGGTTCTTCCAGATACTTGGATCTCTCCCCATAGCCCAAATGTTTACGCAAACTATTGAACCCTTTGGAACCATGTTTCCATTAACCACACAGTCTTTGATTCCCTTCCTAATAATCATTGGTATTGGAGGGTGAAGCCTCATCGTTTCTTTTATAATGGCATGGATATAAGGAAGGTTTGCACTGTCTGCTTCACAGAGTAATCTCTCGTTTCCTGTGACTTTGTCCACCTTTGGATTGTTGAACAGTTCTGCCATTGCCCATTCCACTGATACAGCAGTTGTGTCAGTAGCTGCTGTAAAATAATCCTGAAAACAAAATGATAATTAATAATTTAAAAGTTTGATTTTATTTGTTCATATGTAGTCTTCAATTGTATATTGACTTTCGAAGTTATGATAATAAATCAGCTTCATTTTTTACAATTTATTTTTAGACGCGTGTATTCAACTATATGTATACCGGCTTTTTTTAAAAAAATATTTTTAAGAAAATATTTCTTTTTAATATTTTCAAGCTACTTTTACCTATCACATCTCTATAAATCATTAAGAATAGTTAATATATATAAAACCAATAATTATATTGAAGAGAAATATAATATATATAGTTGAAAAATTAGAAATATATTTACTAAACTAAATATTTATTAATGAGTGTGGTTATAATAATAAATAGGTTTGATTTTTTAACATTTTTAAATGTTGTTTTTTTTTTTTAACAGCAAACAATAAATTAATCTAAGAGGATCTCTAAAACCAAAAAAATATCTACCAATACACATATACTCTCCTGCAAAATAACAAAAAGGCTAAAAACAACATTATATGAATTACTCCAACAATAATCCTGCACTCTGTCGGAATCCATTACTGCACTCGTCTTCCTGTAAGAGTTGAGTTCCACAAACATCAAAACCTGCATAACAAGCAACCTCCTATTAAATACTATATACCCCAAATTCAGTCACCACCTCTCTGAAAGCCTTCTATACAAACTATAAACCTAAACCACTAAAAGTATACACTTAAGAGGTGAGAAATGCTAGTTAGAATAAGAGATGGTGTTTCTCTTCAACATGTACTTAATCCAAAGCCACCCCTTTAAGTTGTGCTAGACTAAAAATCTTTTCAGCATCCACTACCCCTCCATTGAATACAACCTTATTTTTATGACTCCAAATCTCGGATACAATAGCTACCCACAAACCTTTCCATACTGAATTGACCCTATTCCTATGACCTATTAGATGAAAGCTCTGAAAATGCGATGTGATATCCTCATGCCTGACTGTCACATTTCCAATCCACCTCTTACAGTAGTCTCAAACTCTGTGAGACACCTTACATGAACTGATCAGATGTTGAGCAGTTTCATCCTCAACTTGACACAAAGGGCAGCATACAGTCCCAAGTAGCACTCCTCTCCTACCTAGATTTGCCCTAATCGGTAACCTATCCAGCAGAATTCTCCAAGCATAAACTAATGCTGAAGGAGGTACTTTTAGACTCCAAAGTAATTGAAATTCCTCAATAGACTGCATTGAATCCTCTTCATTCAAAACACTGTAACCTGACTTAATTGTATACTCTTGCTCATCCTTCCCTACCCAAATAAGTCTATTCTTACCCTCCGAGGACCAATGAATTTTAGATATCTTATCCAACAACTGCTCTTCTAAGCACTTTTATCAAACAAACCTCTCCTTACGCCAACCTAAATTCCAACTATAGCCGCCATTACTCATAATTTGCCTTGAAATAACAAGATCACTCACCAAACTATCCTTACACTTAGAGATTGAGAACAACCTTGGGTATTTTTTTTTCAAAACTATATCCTCAACCCACCTATCATCACAGAATTTAACATTCTTCCCATCACCCAAAATCCACTTGATCTACAATCAAACCAATTATCTTTCGCTCCTTTACCGCAAATCCCACATAAATCCTTCCACCACCATTTTTAAATGTTGCTTACCTGTTACCTCTTTCATGAACATGGTCTTTGAAGTATCGTATGTTTATTTTTTTTTAATATTTTAAACGTTATACTCATTAGGAGACGTTATATTACTTCATGCATCATAACAAAGCATGCGTGAGAACTTATACGTACCAAGATCAGTGATTTGACATGGTTCCGAGTGAACTCAACCTCGAAGTCTTTCTGCTCAACAGTATCCAGCAAAATATCAAGAAAATCCTTCACTTTCTCTTCTTCATCTTCACAACCCTCAACCTTCGATACCCTTCTTAGTTCTTCACGATCAGAGATGATCTTTTCTAGCAGAGAATCGTACCTCTTATGTATATCCAATGCCCTCTTCTTGAAACCGTGCAAGTCCAAGTTCTTGCAGAAACCTACGAAATCTGAAACGTTAAACTCCCCGAAAATCTGCGTCACTTCACGAACCAACTCACATGCCTGCTCTGCCTGGCCGTATGATCCCGAGGTCGTGATGCTCAGCATCATCTGCGAAATCACGTTGTTGGAAAGCCTCAAGAGTGAGTCAGTGAGGTTCACACTTTCTTTGGCCTTCGATTTTTGGAACAGCGTTTGAACGAATTCGTGAACTAGCCTTGTCCGAATAGGTAGGAACTGCTTAAGCCTTTTGTTTCCCAAGAGCTCAGTGGTGCTGATCTTTTTCATGGACTTCCAGTAAGTGTCGTAAGGGGCAAACGCGAACGTAGCGTTGTGGTAGGTAACCATGTCAATGACCATGTTCATTTTGCGAGAAGAGAATGTGAGCTCATTGTTCTTGAGAAATTCTTTGGCGAGTGAAGGGGTGCTTGTAACTATGAACTTCACAGAACCTATTCGAAGGTATAGAAGAGGCCCATATCGGAGAGAAAGTTCTTGGAAAGATTGATGGATAAGGGGTTTAAGCAGATGGAGGTGACCGATTACGGGTATTGCTGGTGGGCTTGGAGGGAGCTTAAAGTGGGCCTTGGGCTTTCTTCTTCTCTCAAACAACAGTTTGAAAAGGTAAGCACAGAAGAAGAAAATCAGAACTGTCAAGAGGGACTCAGAAATCATCTTGGTTGTTGTTTAACGAAGAGATTTATGAATTGAAGATGGCTTTCATGGTTACTATCAGTGGCTTTTTATACATGCATTGGAAAATTTTGAGTGGCGTGTGTTCATTGGAAATGGGTGTTGTTGCTATTTTATACCAGTCATGGGAAATATAGTCAACTGTCACGCAAATTATTGTCAACTCAATTAGGCTATCTCATCATACGTCCAATAAAACCCTAAATTAAGTGTAATGCTGAAGTTAACAATTTGATTGAAAAAATTTGTTTTTCATATAATGTTATTGAGGGTGTAACATTTGATAAAATTTAAACTAGTATAATTTGATACTTAACTTATAAGTTGAGATTTACATTTATTTATTATTATAATCTCTATTTTTAGTCAAAGTAGAATCTCTAACATCTTTAAATATTATAGGTTAAGTTGTGAATTATGATGAGGAAAGAGTTTTTGAGTCTACGAAGAATGTATAATGAGTGAAGAAAAATCCACGTAAAGTCAAGAATTAGGATTTTTGACGCTAAGCATTTTTTTGTATTTGTCTGTGTCGGGAATGCATTGATCTTTTCTAGGTGATTGGATTTTTTTTTTGTGAACTGCAGTTTCTTTTCGTGGTTTGCTCGTTTTTGCAGAATAGATGTGTAGTTCGCTGGATTCCTAATTTCTTAGGGGTGCTTAAATGATCAAGAAGCAAACTTGAAAAACTTCTTTTTGTGGCTGGTGTGAAAGAAGATCTTTGTGCAAGGCTTTGAAGGAAGAGACTTTTAACTTAAACTTTAAACTTTGATATTCATGATGATTTATTTGACTTGGTGTCACAAAATCATTATTGATGGTCATGATGCATGATTCATTATTGATTAATCAGTAGAAAAGGATAGTGTTCTCGTTCACATGCACTGCACCCCACCATTTTGCCCTTAACGTGCATGCAGACAGAAGTACTATGTCTGAGAAGAGCAAGGTCAAGAGCAGAATACTACTTCATCTGGAAACTGATTCTTTATCAACGATCAGATTTAATTTGGTGAGGGAAAGTAATACATCAACACGTACTCCTGTGCTGTACAAGAGGGTATCCAATGCCCCCTCCATCTTCAAGATTAAATTAAACACTCCATCAAGTTTGGACCACGTACCCTACAATGATAAATGCATCATCTTATGATAACATAATACAAAACAACACAAGTAAAAGTATATAATAAAATAAATTTAATATGATTCCACTTATAAACTTTTACATGTATAAATCAATTTTATGAAATTAGATTAAGATGCAACTTTTAACACTCTTTTCTTTCATGAAAAACAGATAAAACTTCTCATGGATACAGCTAGCTAGCACTTCTCACATAGCATCATTTGAATCTGTGATTCCCAAGTGTACTAATAACAATTCAATTATTATCATAAGATATTAATAATGACATACTTTTAGTTTATAGTGGTGAATTTTTATGTCAATAAAACTAGATTCTTTTGTAGTGTCCTCACCATAAATACACCTTACCTAGTGTGATTCTCTTTATCATTACACTCACACAGCCATCACAATGACCAAGCAAATCTATCTGAACTGAACCTAGTCAACTCTAAGAACACACCCCACATAACCCTCCCTAGCTTACCCTTATCGTTTTTGCACAATCCTCTGAAATCACAGAGAAAGAGCCATGTGTCTCATATCAGCTACCCTCCCTCTCCATTTTACTTCAACTATTTGTTCGGTCAGAAAAACAAGTGAATTGCTTGAAAACGAACACCTTAGAAAAGGTGAAGCTTTAAGAATATTCAGTTATTGGAGATCCACGAGCATGTCCAGGTATAGATCAGGCAATGAGAAGGCCTTGGTTGATTCCGAAATCTATTACGTACGTGGACTCTCCCGGCGGTGGCAAAGGCTTCTAAAATTCTCTGGTCGGCGGTGAAGTGCGCCAATCGGGCATCACTACATCCTACATGTCTTTCTATTCTCTAACTTTTTACGTGTCACCAAATTTAGCAGAGCGTAGGGGTTGCATACTTCATCTCTGTATACTATTAACAGAATTCTGTTTACATTATTTCGTCTAGTTATTATTCATTTTTATTATTTTTTTAATTTATGTATATTAACTTAATGAGTTATTAATCTCAATTGATTCATAAAATTCATTTTATCATTGAAAGAATCTATTTTATTCTTTGAGTAGAAGACGTATGTCTCTTGTTTCAATGTATACATACCCAAGTTACGATTTTGTTTTGAATAATTAGATGTTAAATAATGGGGCTGGTTGAATGGAACATATATGGTACTTGAGACTGTTTAATTAAATTTTTACTTGGAATTAGATAAATAAATCCTAGAAATCGAATGAAAATATTTTAGTCTCTTAAATATAGTAAGTTACTTTTATTCTCAAAATTTAAAATTAATTTTTAAAATTTTTCGTGATTTGAAAAAGAGAGTTTTTGTTTTAGTCCTATCTAAAACAGGCTAAAATGAATACTTAAAAAAAAAATTATGAAAGAGTGATTAAATAATAAAAGAATTTAAAATAGAAGTCAAGTATGTTATCATGATCAATATCTTATTATTATTTCAATTTTTCTTTATGCTCTTGTTTTTCTTCTTTCCACTCCATGAATTTACTCACTTGGAACCACCCATAAAAAGGTCATAGGGCAGAAGAAAGGCTCTGATGACTTTTGAAAAATTTGACAAGGAAAAAAAAAAATACAATGATAGTCATAGACTTTTTGTTTGTAAGATACTTATTTGTTTTTATATCTCTTCTCTTATCATATCATAATCATTGTATCTACTAAAGCACATCAACGCACACTACACACATGCTCACCAACCAGCCACACCTAAATTTTTGCCAATCATTCTTGCACAAAACAAATACCACCAAATCAAATCTCTTTCTAACCATTTCTAGGTGCATGAGATCAGAAGTTGTTTATCCTGGCAAAACATGCATTTTATATATATATATATATATATATATATATATATATATATATATATATATATATATATATATATATATATATCCTTGAATATTGTGGAAATATAAATATTTATTTAAAGAGAAATATTATTTACACAACAATTCATAAAACAAATGTTGTTGTGAAAATTATTGTATGGACACCATTTCTCTGCATTAACTTGCTTTTGAAAAATTAATCAAACATTATCAAACATATATGGACCTTTCCATAACAAAAGGTATATATGGATCTTATTGTTTAAATACTTTAAAAATAAATTATCTAATATTTATCCAAATTATCAAATAAAAAATTTAAACATAAAAAATGCTGGAGCCATCTTAAAATATTGATTATTCAATCAATCAGATCGTTCAGTTTAATAACGGTAAACTATAATTAACATGTATCAATATTATAGTATAATTATATAAAAGTAAATATAATATTTTTTAATTATTTTACAGTAAAGAAAAAAAATTTATGCAAGATATACAATTAATAGTTGAGATAATAAAGATAAAAGATAATTTATACGATTATATAGACTTGAATATTCCACTTTTGCTTTTCTATTCGAATGGGTAACTAATGGGTTAAATATGATGGAAGAAGGAAAAGAAAAGAAAAAGGAGAAGGGAGAAAGAAGAAACTCAAGAATCTGAGGTCACATGATTTGCTTGTATTGGTATCTAGCAAGTACTGATTTCTTTCATGTCTGAATGGAAATCTAATATTAGTCGTTCAGTGATTATATAATAGTAGGCAATGATCATAATAATTTTTTTTTTTTTAATAATTCACGTACACTAGTCAACCAACTCACCATCTAACACTTCGTAGGTTAATGAAGTACTTCTATATATTCTTTTTGAAATAATAATAATAATAATAATTACGTACAGTTTAATGGTGATACACTTTATATATATAACATTTTTACAATGTTATCCAACAATAAATTATCATTTTTTTTTCAAAAGCGAAGATGTGAGTGCTTGGAATCCAAAAATCAAATTTACCAATAACTACATTTGTGCTTGCGCCCATCAAATATACAAATTTTCCCTGCTGAAAACTTCAAGGCGATGCCAAGAATTTGCACATGGCTTTTCAACTTCTTATGGTATTTTCTTTTTCAAGCGGTCCGAGGTTTAGTCAAAGAACTAAAGCAAAAAGCAAACTGGAAGAAGAAAGTAAAACTAGCGATAAACAGACATCTGATGGGTTCTACATGGTACCTTTTGTCTCATGAATTGGTTAGAGAAAGTAGATAAAGCAGAATGGAAGAAGATAAAACACCCCACCAAGTCAAATTTGAGCAGGAGTAGGCAACCATAAAAGTGACTATGCTCTCAGCTTTAGGTTACTTGTAGGGAATGTAGAATGTACAATGTTCACAAAAACAATAAAAGCAACCTCAACCCTCCCACAATGGGACCTGCATAATGCCACATTAACCAACTCTCCCAGCTTTCAGAGTCATTAGCTAAAGAGAAAATGTTAGAAGCATTAGTTTTGGCAAGAGAATGCTTCCAAACAGACCAGCCTGGCCTTGAGTGCTGTCTGCTACCACTGTCTGGCATGCATTATCTTGTGACTTGTCTCCCCAACAAAGTGCATTTCAACATACATTTGCAAGGTTCTCATGCTTGGACCAACGGATACCCATTATTTCTTTTCAAGTGCTTACGTTTTCATAAATGGTACCACTTCACTCAGCACAGTAAATAAACAACTAAAGGAAAATGTTCATTTACACCATACCCATTAAGATCCATCCACTGCTTCACAACTCATCCAATTTCTAATCATACAAACACGCACACCCCAAAGGTGTATCAAATTCAAGTCTAGTTTAGAGATGGCCATAGCTGTGCATTCTTCACCTTCGATACACTCTCCAGTACCCCCAGTGGTGTCACGTCTCCGATTATGGTCACTTTCTTTGTCTCCATTTCTATGCTGAATGATGTCACTCCTACAAATATATAGTATTAGATTACCCATACACACTATTCTCAACACAAACATTTAATATACGGAGACAGAAACTGTGAGACCAACAAGTCATGACTGATGCTATAGTGCAAGATTGGCTGATATAAATAATTACTTGCATTACCAAAAACATCAAACTTCGATGTTTAGAAAGAACATAAAATTCAAGAATACAGGAGTAATAATACTGATGACACTTTCTGGCTAATTATATTCACTTATTTTGTAACTCCAAAACTATCTATGGATTGACCAGACTCACCTTCCATTTTTGAAATACGTTTTCTAACTTTCCCTTCGCAGGCCTTGCAGTGCAATGACACCCTCAAAATCACAACCTGAAGGTTTCAGAAGACAAATCATGACCACCCTAATGTCATCGTAAAACAAAATGAATATATAGAGTAACGCCCACATTTTCATTGAGAACAAAACAGTAACTTTTTTTTATATATATTCTTTTTGAGAAAAAAGAAACAGAGAAAGAACAAAAGTTGAAAAGAAAAGGAAAACCTGGTCCTTGGAGCGAGCTGAAGAAGAGGAGCGAAGACTAGGAGGATGGTTTCTTTTGAGGGGCATGGGCTTGTCTTTGACTTCACGTTGAGAAGGAAGCATTGGTGTGAATTTATTAGAGTCTGATAGCCACTCCATGAATGGCGCATCAGCAAGGAGATATCTTGTGGATGAACCATCAGCGCCAGCATGAGTATATAGGTGGCTAACATCAACAGAACTTTTTCTACGCGTGTCATCCTTGTCAGCTGAGCTCTTTCTGTGCTTCTCCAAGTAAGGCTTAGGACTTATGGGCAATTGGGATGAACACGGTACACAGAGTTGGCTTTTCCTTCCATCCTGGTCGTAGCTTCTGGTCCTTCCACGTACCCTAGAACGATGGTACATTCCACAAGTTATTGCTGTGGAAGCAGAGGACGGACAGAATACATCAGTTCCCTTCATCATTTTCACGGTTTTTGTCGAGGGAGTAATGAGTATGGTGGTTAATTTCTTTGTCTAGTGGCGAGGTCTAAACATATATACTAGAGAGAAGAAGTTGGAAGCAATGGATAAGCAGTAGCTAGTACTAGTAGTTGAAGCTAAACAAAGGCAAAGAGAGTAAGCAAAGGAAAATATAGATGATGCATTTTGGTCCCACAAAGGAATTATGAGATTAATCTAGATTTTCAAAATTGTATTTTATCTTCTACTATTAATATTTTTTTTTTCCTTTTCGGTGGTTGAGTCACTGAGGAGAAGTATTAGAAAAATCTTACAACAGTACGACAATCTATTTAAAAAGTTCATATTTTTCTTATATAATATATTGTTTAATCTTTTATTTCTATCTTTATTCATTGGGAGACTTATAATCACGTTAGGATTATAACATTATTGAGACAAGACATAGATGAATGTGTTCATGATTAATAAATATCAATTTTGAGTGTTTTTATATATGAGAAATATTGAGTACTTATGGGTAGGTTTGAGTGTTATTTAAAATAGTAATTACTCTCAGTTTTAGAGTTTTTGGATTTAAATTTATGTTTTGAGTAATGAGTTAAAGAAAATCATTTAATCTCAATTATTATGAAATTTCAGTTATAAAAAAATGAAGAAAATGATAGATTGAGAGATTCATGAGGCAAAGAAATGAAAAGTTTAAAATAAAGAAAGGTCCAAAAGAAAAACCACTTAACTTAGGCCCAAAACCAAGTCTAAAAGGGGATTTTTAGGATTTTGGACGGAATCAAGACCGAGAGGACGGAATCAAGACGGAGAGGACGAAGGCAGACGGCTGGAATCAAGATTTTCTTATTCTATTGCAATCTTCCTTTCTTTGAAGTGTAATGGCTACTATGAGTAGCTAAGTTCCGAAACTTTGGGATTGAATGTAACTTCTTGAACTCATTTGTATTTTGGTGATTTTAAATATAATATTCAGTTTCTACTCCATTGCTATTTTCTTCTTGTGCTTAATGCTTGATTTTATCTGATCAATAGAGTCTCGATTTTGATTCTTAAACTTAACTGGAAAGTACTTTTGAGTTTTCGACTTAGATGAAAATAGTCGATATATTGGAATACTAGGGATAGGTTTTGATATATTGATTGCGTATTACATCCGTTCTTAACTCAGGAATCAGTGTTTAAGAGATTTTCTTATGAATTTCATATTAGAGGAATCGGGGTGAATGATTTTTATATGTGCATCAATTGAGAGTAGTTACTAATATTGTATTTTATTATCAAGTCCAAAATATGAATGAAGGAAAGAGATGAAGTTCAATCCCAAAGTCCTTCTAGATCTTGCAAACTCCGTTTTATAATTATTACTTGTTTTTAATTGTTCTTTTACTTTTCTTGACTCAATTTATCATCAAATCATCGTGAAATTGTTATTGCTTAGTGAGTAGTGACGCTAAATTATAAAACAAAACTGTTTTATGTGGAATCGACGTCCTTACTTTAAAAATCTATATTACTTGTGACTCGGTACACTTGCCGATAAAAGTTTTAACAACGACCACATAGGATTATCTTTACAATAAGGCATATAATTTGTTAGACTTAACATTAGATCTTGGTCTTTTTTACGTCTAAGATCTACAAGTGTTATTGTCCTATTAAATACAGAGATCATGTAATTAAAATAGAAGGCATGTGTTAGTAACACTTTTCAGCTTGTAAAGAAACATGTTAATATCACGCCTCTCAAATTATATTCAAAGAAGGCTCCACACCGTCTCAGCCAAAACCAAGTTATTTATTTTAAAAATGGTTTTATCAACTATTAATTGAGATTGACTACCACATGCGGTTAAGATAAACCTGAAGTAGGATAGAGCTACTCCACTTCCCAGAGCTGATTCAGTAAGCAACAACTCCAATACTTCAATTGTTTAAGCTCACTGCACGCAATCTTTTATCTGCCCTTTATGCAGTTCCAATCTTCCTATAAAACTACGAGTATAATCATGTTACAACTTCATCCTTCTTCAAAGCAACCAACCAGACCATATGAATCAGAGTTTACAGAAAAGGCAAAATGGCCAAAAAGCTCACCTTCACATATTTTTCCCGGAAAGCCATGGTAGTACTTCACCTCTTCCTCTTTGCCATCACCCTAAGGCATGCCAAAACAGATATGGTCACTGAGGGGGAGGCTCCAGCCCCTACAATAACTTTCTTCATGCATGACATCATTGGTGGATCAGGCCCTTCAGAAAGAATCGTTGCTGGCACCATTGTAGACACTCAAACCGCTAAACTTCCTTTCTCAAAACCCAACAATAGGCTCTTCCCCTCTAAAGGCGCCATACCATTGGTTGATACTAGCACTACCACTAATCCTACACACTCAAGCACCATGGTCATAAAAAACATTGACAAAAACAAGGTTGTTATTGATAGGAATCCGCTAGAAGCATCACTAGACAAGTTTTTGTTCGGAAGAATAACGGTTATTGATGATGAAATTACGCAAGGGCAGGAGTTTGGGTCAGAGGTTATTGGTAAAGCACAGGGATTTCATTTGACTAGCTCGTTGGATGGGAGTAGCCGAACCATGGCATTTACGGCTGTGTTTGGTCGTGAAGGTGATGATGAGGAGGATGCTGTTAGTTTCTTTGGTGTGCACAGGACAGCTACACGGGAGTCTCATCTTGCTGTAGTTGGAGGAACTGGAAAATATGATAATGCGAAAGGGTATGCCAAAATTGAAACACTGCCTTCACCTCAACAGCATGCCACTAATGGGTTGGAAACACTTCTTCAAATTACTGTTTACATAACCAAGATAGTATAGTATATCAATTAGCAAGGAAGAGATTACATATTCTTTGTAGTTAAAGAAGCAAAGGCTTTTTCATATATGAATGGAAATATAATATCAAATAGTTGGATATCCAAATTGTCAAGTGTTCTCAGATAGTTGCATACTTAATTCTATATTTTAACATCATTCACAACAAGTATTTTAAGCTCTATACCCAGCAAGTTCAATGCAGGTAATTTTGATGCTTTGTGGAATGACTAAATGCGATTCCAAATGTGCAGTATTTGATAAACATTTTATTAATCTTTGCTTTGACTTTTTTATGTGTTAAAAACATATGTTCTAGACCGTTGTAATTGCATGGTTTCAGACTTTTCTTGCTGGGGCACTGGAGAGAGTAGAAATGGTGCCAGAGAGGATAAAAAGACGAAGCCTACCAGTAAATTCTAAAAATGACAGAACTGCATTGACGGCCAAACCCCAGTTTCAATTGAACACTTTACAGTAATTCTTCTTTTCTAACTTCTTACAATGAACAGTTATTAAAGAGTGTTAAATTTTACTCATAATTTTTACAACACCTTTTGTAAATTTTTTCTTTCTTTCTTTCTTTCTTTATTGCACCATTCAGTTTATGGCACGCATCTGTTCCTTTTTTACCTTTTTCCTCGTCCCAAAAGTTACGGTGACGGAAAACATTAGTCAAAGAGATATCCGATACCACATATACATCATGATAGAGTACAAAAAAGAGATAAACTTTAACAGACCTTGCCAAAAAAAAAAAAAAAGAGAAATAGAAAAAAAAAAAAAAAAAAAA
>Ga0209700_101529_pt1 | contig 48063 bp, 21 predicted proteins | sample SiratroredBW_FD_187528 | JGI IMG/M metagenome (GOLD analysis project Ga0209700, IMG submission 187528) | Root nodule microbial communities of legume samples collected from California, USA - Siratro red BW (SPAdes) (version 2) | ecosystem: Host-associated > Plants > Roots > Nodule | place: USA...
GCTTGTACCTTCCCCACACGTAACCGACTCCCGGACCTGAAATCTGGTTTTTGCGAACTTGCCTTATCTTGTTTTTGGTTTTCCATAATTTTCCTTTAATAAATTATGGTGGCGACTCCTCTGTTTTAAAAATTAAAATAAAATTATTTTTTTTTTGTTCGCCGTCCCCGTCGTGACCCCGGTTGTGACACAACTATATAAATGTTAAATAATTATAAAAAAAAGTAAATAATTATAAATAATTGAAATTTCATGACAACTTTTATAACATCCAAAATGCTTTTAGTCTTTTTTAAACTAAGTTTATAATTTTATTTTTTTTTTTAGAAAATTCACTCAATCCTTTTTTTTTTCGCTTACCAAAACTATGTCGAAGACGATATTGGAATTTTTTTTTTTTTTTTTACATAATCCATTCAACCATTTTCAAATTCGTCATTGTCGATTCGCTTAAACTTTTTAAAATAAATCTACTTAGTTTTTTTAATTGGATATCTAAAAATTCAAGTATTGTCTTTGGAGTTAATCTGTTTAGTGCTTCGAATGTGCTTAACAAATATTATTTGCTAAATACCCTAAATTTCAACCTTACTCTAGGAAGTGAATCCGCTTAGTGCTTCGAATGTGATTAACAGATATTATTTGCTAAATACCCTAATTTTCAACCTTACTCGAGGAAGTGAATCGGCTTAAAGAATTAGGTTTGGAATTAAGGCTATTGATAAAGTGAGTTTTGGCAATACATTCCATGATTTGGGATTTATTCCACAAAATGGCCTTTGCAAGTTAGGTATAGATAGTCACAAGTTGTTTTATAGATTTGGAACAAAAGAAAGCTTGAGTGAGAAAATGTTTTCTAACCACCTGGTATTCTTCATTCTCTTATTCCCTTACCTCTCGTCCCTCTTTTCAAATTTTACCAATCAATTTTCTCTGAGTTAGTGTTTTTCCTATTTACATCTTTTACTCTCTTTTGTGGTATGAGATGTGACCTAGGAAAAATATAGGCTCATGATTGTAAAATCCTAAACCCTATAATCATTTTCCAAACATATATGTTGTCTTTAGAACATTCCTTGTGAATTATTTTTAAAATTACTATTTTTTCTTAAATATAGTTTTTATATATAAAGATCTTTAGTATAGTAATACATTTTATGATAGTGGTTGGAAGTTTTCAAATTTTGGTGAGATGCATGGATTTATTTGGAAAGGATATATATGATTATATATAATGCAACTAGCAATTAAATGGGAATTGAAAGTTTAAACTTCTCACATTACGTTCTTGAATTAATCAATTATCTTTCAACTTTTTAAATAAGTATTTTTTTTAAAGAAAAATCTATTAATTATTTAATATAATTCAGTTGCAAAATCTAATTTATTTGTTATTCTCTATTTTAATTTATTGTGAATTAAATGCTAAGCTGGAAACCCGTGGAAACTTTTAGAAGATGTTGATTGCTTCTTTCATATTCCAAAATTAACAATTAGTGATTGTGATCAAAGTGATGTCTTTTAATGTTATTTAAAATTTGAATCAATTACAAAGATCAACTTCGTGAAATGTTCTATAAATTGAAATTGTTTTTCCCAAATAGAAGCAATCTAATGGAAACAATCACTACAAGAAAAAGGCTATTTAGAGACCAATTTTTAGCTATCAAATGAAATGATTGCTAATTGTGAGCAAAATAGTCACCAAATTAAATTTTGGTTGCTAAATAACTATAAAATATGAATTTAGTGACCAATTAAGTCAATATAATTGATATCTAACATTAGCTATCAAACTTTTAGTGATCTATACCGTTAGATCCTAAATTGGTATCTAATTAAGTTAGAGACCAATTTAGAATCTAACGTTGTAGGTTACTAAAACCTTGGTAGCTAATGTTAGATACCAATTATCTTGACTTAATTGGTCACTAAATTCAATCGTTACTTTAATTTGTAGTTATTTAGCAACCAAAATCTAATTTGATGGCTATTTTGGTCACAATTAGCAACCATTTCATTTGGTAGCTAAAAATTGGTTTCTAAATAGCTTTTTTCTTGTAGTGAATTTTGTTGTAATACGAATGTTTTAAATGCTCCAACGGAAATAATTTTGACTACAATATGTTTATTTCATACACCTCTGTTCGTTAATATTGGTTATGAGTTTCCAAAACATCAAAGGTTACCCAAGTTTTAACGAGGTGATACCTTAGTTGAGTGTTTGGTGACTGAACTAAGACTTCACAAATAAAGTTCTTAACTTCTTCAATTACACCTATAATAAAGATTAGTCACACTTTGATTCACCAAAAATATGTTCAATTGATACACCTTTGTGCATTAATACTAGTTTTGAGCTTACAAAACATCAGCGATTACCCATACTTTAACGAGGGGACACTTTAGTTGAACTTTTAGCGACTGAACACAGTGTTCATGAAGACCATTTTCGCAAATTAAGTTCTTAACTTCTTCAATTACACTCATAGTAAGGATTATTCACACTTTGATTGACCAAAATATGTTCATTTCATACACCTCTGTGCATTAATACTAGTTCTGAGTTTCCAAAACATTAGAGGTTACCCAAGCTTTAATAAGGGGACACCTTATTTGAACTTTTGTAATCCTGCAAAATTGAAAACAATTCCATAAGACCAAATAACATCAAACAATTTGTGCTATCAATCCACGACCCACTACTCAAATACACCATATACAACTTTTCAGTTATTTTCCCCAAAAAAGTGTGTTTCCAAACTTTCTTACTTAATTTATTTTGTTGTATAACTCAAAAATCATTATCCGTGTAACAATATTGAGTTTAGTTCACCAACAAAACGTTTTCTCTTTCAACAATGTCGAGCCAAACCCTAAAAATCACAATTTTTCCACAACGGCAAACCTTCTCAGCTTTTTTCACCTATCAAATGTTTTCTACAATGCCACAGACAAATACCCTATTTATCCATACAATGCTAACCCAAAAAAAATCAATAAACTACTTACAAATGTTAAAGACCAAACAATTCCGCTTGTAATACCACCGCTACAAAATCCTTCTCTTCCCGTGGTGACCCTAAAATCGTATTTTTGTTCACCTCAAACGTACCTCTTATCGTCGGACAAGCACAACCTCTCATTGTCGCATAGGTGTAATCATAGCTCTCGATTGTCGAACAAACGTGCAATAGTCGTTTCTGTCACACAAGCTCTCAGTTCTCTCACACCTCTTCTCTTCTTTACGTTTTATTTCAACATTTTGCGGCAGAGATTCATATATCTTCACCAAAACCCATTGCCACATCAAATGAGAAGACCAAATTGCCTTTATGCATAACATTTCGTCAGTTGATAAAAATATTTTTGTCACGTAAGAGAATTTGACGAAATTGCCCCGATATTAAATGGGAGTTAAAACTTCACAGTGTCAAAATAATATTACTCTTTCTTTAATGTAGTTAACACTATGTCGAGTTATTACAACTTCTCTTTTTTTTTTTATATGCTAAAGAATACTATTATTGCTATGAGTGTTAATAGAGCTAATACTACTATTCATTTTATACATCCATTTCACACTCTTATATATTATTATTTTATTATTTATATAATATTTTTACACTCTTATATATTATTATTTTATTATTTATATAATATTTTATTAAATAAAGTAGTATTAAATAAGTGTAATAAATGAATAGTAGTATTCAAATATGATTTTTGTATTGCGATAGCCTCGGCTTTCTTTGCATTGCATTCGTTTCAGCAAGAAGTTAAAATATATTTTTTTAACGAGTTGTCGCATACTAAATATAATAGTCTTTTTTTTATTCTTTTATAATTTCAATAATTTCTATTATACCCTTAGTTCTTATATAAATTTTAAATAATTTATTCATGTAACTATTATGGTAGATGGAGAGAAAAACGTAAAATAGAAAACTGTATAACTGCTTTACTTAAAAAAAGAAAAAAAAATTATTGTGTTTCTTATTTACTGCAAAATAACACAAATGAAAAACAACCGAGAAAGTATTAAAAAAAATTAATTACAGAATTAATTTAGAATATATAGAGAGCGAGAGTTCAATGCATATATTTAAAAGAGTATTATTTAAACATAGAAAGCATTAATTAAATATAATGATAATCAATTTTAATAATATTAGTAATATTGTATTTATTATGTATTTATTAAACTTAGTATGTGTTTATCAGATGCAAAACATCTTATTCATATCAAAATACTACTCCCTTTGTTCTATATAATAGTTCTTTGAAGACATTTAATTGTTCTATTTAATGCAATTTTAAATAAATGACTTGTTATAGTCTTTTCAATTTTCCTGTTTAAAATAATTTTCAATGCGTAATAAAATGGAAATAAGGATATAATTGAAAAACAAAGTTATGTTATTTTGGAATTTAAAAATAATAGAATTGAAATTTAAAAAATAATAGATAAAAAAAATATTACTTTTCTTGAAAACATAATTATTATATAAGGGCGTCTTCATAGCTCACACGTAGAACCCACAATCACGAGTTTAAGTTACGCCTTATAAGATGCTCCCATGAAAACCGATTCATATAACGTAGAGTTTAAGACAGAGTTTAAAATAAAAAAATTATTTTAGTTTTAAAAGCAACTCTTCTATCCAGAAGTTAAAAGAGAAAAATATTATTGAAGTGGGAATCTTATAAAGTTCTTGTATTGCTCGTTTGATATAAAAATATTATTGAAGTGGGAATCTTATAAAAATATTTGATTGTATTAGAGTCAATGTTATAAATTTTATTTAATTTCTTAGTCAGATAACTACTGAGTAAAAGATTGTTGTTTGTGTTATTAATAGTCCTGTGACGAAGGTTATATGAATTAAATCACAATTAAATCATAATGTTTGGACTATTATGTTTTTAAGTAAAAAAGGTAACATGTGATGAAGGTAGTTAAAATCAATATTATGATTAGGATCATAAATAGTTCACAAAAATCATAAATCTTAAGATCATAACAAAATAATAGATTTTACTTTCTCTATAAATTATAAATTATGTTACTATAATGACTTGGCTGCCTGTGAATGAGAATAAAGAAATGTTAAAAGTGTCTTAATTATTAATTAAGTTTTATTTTAGTTCAACCTCATTCCCTAAAGACTATGAATGCGTGTAACATAAAATACTCTTTTCTTAATCTTTAATTAGTTGAAATTTATTTTAATTAAAACTTAATTCATATTTAAAATTTAATTGTATTAATTTTAATTAAATTGAAGGTGAATCGTTGATGTAATAGACAATATAAAAAAAATATGATCTATACAATTTTACTTAACAATCTTAGGATTTTAAATAGTATGATATTAAAATTAAAATATTAATTTTGACTATCTTGCACCTAACTATCAACTATAATTTTTAATCTAATAATAAACATTTAACTAAGGACTTTAATGAAGTCTTAAAAATAAGGTGAGACTTAAACGAAATAAATTAAGATATCATTAATAGTTCTTTTAATGGAGATGATCTGTAAACTAACTGTTAAATAAAAAGTATTTATTACATAATTTAATGCGAATATTAACTTTCTTTATCTGAACATTAAATTATTTATTAAACCCGTAGTAAATTCAATTGTCAGTTACAATCATATTTTGTCAAAACAATTAATACTGCGAGGAATGTGCTGGTTGATGCCATTAGTTGATCCTATAAAAGCAATGAAATGGTGTACTGAATTTCATCCAATACTACTCTTAACGTTCCATTCATATTCTAGCTATCTCAATGAGTTCATTAGCTTGGAATCAAGGAAATGAAGAGGAGAAGCCAATTCTCTCTCTTTATAGAGAGAAAGCTTGGGCATCCCCTTATGATTACCATCTATTTCAAAACTTTTGGTGTCCATCAATTCATGTTGAAGCAGTAGAAAGTTTTCAAAAACACTTCCAAGCAAAAGAAACTGATGTTATTGTTGCTAGCTTCCCAAAATCAGGTACTATATGGCTAAAAGCTCTTGCTTTTGCCATTGTCAACCACCAACGTTTCTCCTCTTTGGAGAATCATCCATTGCTCACTTCAAATCCTCATGAACTGGTTCCTTTCCTTGAATTTGTCTTCTGTGGTGACATTCATGACCAACTTCACCTCCTAGCCAACAAGCCTGACCCTAGAGTTCTTGGTACTCACACTCCATTTCCTTCCTTACCCGACTCAATCAAGGACTCTAATTGCAAGATCATTTATATTTGCAGAAACCCTTTTGACAATTTTGTTTCTGCATGGAATTATTTTAATAAAATAAAGCCAGAGTCCTTACCTGCAGTACCACTGGATGAAGCTTTTGAAATGTATTGCAAGGGAATCATGGATTATGGTCCATGGTGGAGTCACATGTTAGGCTATTGGAATGAGAGTGTTGCCAAACCAAACAAGGTTCTCTTCTTGAAATATGATGATCTTAAAGAGGATACTAGTTTTCATGTCAAAAGAATTGCAGATTTTTTTGGTTGCTCTTTCACTGAGGAAGAGGAGAATAATGGAACTGTTGAAGGCATAATCCAATTATGTAGCTTTAAGAAGATGAAAGACTTGGAAGTGAACAAATCTGGAAAAGTAGGCAAAGCAGGTGTTGAGAAAAAGAACTTTTTCAGAAAGGCTGAAACTGGAGATTGGATTAATTACTTTTCCCCTTCTATGATCGAAAAATTGTCCAAAATTGTTGAAGAAAAACTGGATGGATCTGGGTTGTCATTCAAATATTGTTCTTAGTATGTGTGTCACAAATGTTATTGTCCCTTTCCATTTCCTTTTATTGAATATAGAGGTAACATGTGGGTACCTTAGTTGTTACCATCAATAGTTATGTGCAAGAAAGATGTATGTCAAAGGTTTTACCTTGGTGGTAACTTCAGTTTGAATCAAATGTTTTATTTGCTTATTTTGTGAAAATCTAGGATAAATTTATATTAATCTTTTGCAAACTTCTGTGGTTAAAAGAGTAATATTATGTCAATATTAAAATGGGTAGTGAATAGATTGTGATAACTTGGCACAATATAAATACAAATGTTTTAAACAAACACGATGAAATATTTACTATTTAGGACATGCATTTAGTTATTTACAGATGCATTATTTACTGATTTTAAGAAAAAAATATATTATGTTTCTACAAAACTTCTAAAATATTAAGGTTTGTTTGAAGTAATAAAACTTTCAGATATTAAATAATATATGTGAAATAAAAAAGAAAAAAAAAAGCAATGGTACTTTGGATTAAATTCACCTTTGATTCCTTGTAAATATGTAATTTGATATTTATAAAATTTTAAATGTATATTTAGCATTTTAGTTTTTCAAAATTAAACAATTTTGAGTAACTATTAATATGTCATTTAATTAAAAATGAAAAAAAGATGCATATTAATTAATCATAATAACATTACTTATTTACGTAAAGTATTAAAGTTGACAACTAGTCTTCTTAAAAGAAACAAGTTTAAACATGTTATCCTGACATATAACTATTATCTTTCTATTAATAATTTAATCCATATATTAATAGTGAATCAAAATTACTTAATTTTGAAAAATTAAATTACTGTAATTGAAGTTTGTAGAAAGTAAATTTTCATATTTATAAAAGGAATAAAAAGGTAAATATAAGCTTAATATTACTATGCCTAATAATTTACTATTAACATAATTAGAAAATTTTTAAATAATTTTGAAACTCAAAATAAAATGGACAAAAATAATTAATAATGTTATCGTTATGTTATCATATTTAATGTTTTTCAAGGTACACATTAATTATATTTCATGTGGAAAGAGTAACTTAAGAATTATGTATGAGTATTGCATTCTCTTTCCTCTACGTTAATATAATAAAAATAATAAAAGAAATTTGAAGGCAAAAGAGAAATAGAATAATTCTGTATCTTACAAGTTGAAATTGTGAATCTATTTTTTTCTTATTTTCTACTACGAGACTTACTATAGTTAAGTGTAAGTATGAATATGAAATGTATAGGCAAAATAAGGAAATGTTGAATATATATTATTTAAATAAGTTACAATTTGATGTTATTTTTTATTTTAATAATTAATTATCTTTTAGAAATATTTTTTTGGCTTAACATATGAAGTGTTGGGATAACACATTATTATTTTATTTAGCACTTTTTTGATTAAAAATTAAAGTAAATAATAATAATAATTATTATTATTATCATTATATTATTATATATCACGATTATTATTTTAACACCTATTATAATATATTGATGACAAGAAAAAGAAATAATACGTTATATATATATATATATATATATATATATATAAGGTTATGGTCATCCAAGTTAAAAGTGTGAGAGGGCAGGATGGGAATTGGACACGAGTGAAACTTGAAATGAACTGTAGGGCAGGAAGGAAGTAACAGCAGTAAGACCCCCTTCCGGCCAGAAAACACTGTGTGGTTCGTTATTTATAATTCTCCATTTCTCCGTTCTCCGTATACACAATCTAACCGCTTTTCTCTCTTAAACATTTGTCGCCGTCCTTCCCTCCGATTCTACCCTGCTCTCTCCGCCGCTGTCTACCGTGCCGGCGCCAAAACCGGAGACGAGAAACTCCGACAATTCAGGTAACAGCTCGATCCTTCGCCGATTCGGACGCGACTTGCGCCACCTCACGTGTTGCCGTTAGGTTTGACGCAATGCTGTCGCCGGCGTTTGTAATCGAGAGTGCACGGTGGATCCGTTTTGTGCATTGACTACTATCGATTTTCGAATTTTCGTGTCTGAATCTGGGTGGCATTTGAAATGTTTTTAAATTGCAATTCACTTCGTGGTTCTATTAATTTTCAGATCTATGACTGATGTGAGTAATGGTGTTCGTTGATTTTGTTTCATGAATTGACGTAATTTTGTCTCGTGTTATCTTAGTGTATTTTGAGAGGAGCACAAGGACCTGTTTGGCACTAAAGAGAAAGTGTGAGAGTAAGATGAAATAAGTTGTTGCAGAAGATGGCGTCGAGGCAAATGGAAGAGATTCGGAAGAAATTGGCGGACCTAAATTATCCTAGAGCAAATGCGCCTGCACAGTCGCTCCTATTTGCTGGCATGGAGCGCTATGCCCTTCTGGAGTGGCTCTTCTTTCGGTATCTTATTTTTCTTTGCTTCTGGAAGTCCATTTATCTGTTTTGTATTTGAGGAAGTTTTTTCTGCCCGAAAACAAGTTGATAGAAACTGGAGTTGCTGGGTCTTAGACTCGACTACGCAATACTACTATTTCTATCCTCTACCCTCTTCTTGCAATGCTTAGCCCTAGCAATGCCAACATTTTCTGGTTTTTACCTGCGTGCGGCACTACTAGTTACAGTTTTAAGTATTCTGTCGATGTTAAGAAGAAATGATTTGGTACTTATACATATAACAGGCTTTTAGGTGATAAGTCACCCTTTTCTCAACAAAACTTACATGGGGATGGTGTTGATCGTGATGAGGAGACAGGTCGAATTCAGTGTAAGTGTTCTTATTTTCTTGTTTTTAAATCTCCAATTGCTTGTTCACAACCTAGTATCCAAGCTTTTTTTTTTTTGTGAGTAAGTTTGTGATTTGTGCAGACTTCTGCATTTGTATGTATAGAAGAAAAAAGATGTTTGTGTTGTGTGATCAAGGTTGTGCTGTTTGGTTTGTTAATGGTGTAGTTTCTAGTTCTATTCTGTGTATATCCTGCAAAAAAGAACAGTTTCATATATTTTTTACGCTGATAGGCGCTTTGTTATTCCACATCTTGTAAAATGTTTCCAATTTGTTCTTTTATGTTTCTTTATAAAGCTCTGGTGAAAACAATCATTTTTTTTTCCATCTTGAAGTAGCTGCATTTGAGTGTCAATCTATTTGCAAGTTACTCTATCAATTTCCATTTTCTCATTCATCTTCATCATGCACAGTGTATCTCTTTTTAGTGGGTGATTATTTTTTAAATAAATTTGTCACTTGCACTTTTTGATTGTGTTTTCTTTCATGTAGTAACATTGTTTCTCATGACTTGCAATTTGCAGATTTGGCAGAGATTGCCAAGTTTTTGGGTATTACAACAACTGTAGACACTGAAGCCATTCAGGTTAGTCATTTTGATTTCTTGGCTTACTATTTTATGAATTTGTAGCTATAAGATGTGTAAAAGACTCTTCAAATTTGGGCTTTACTTAATATCAGAATTAACTTTTAAGGTGAGGATTGGTCAAGTTTTATATGGAAGGACTATATTGGTCATATTTCTGTGGATGAGGGATATCAATCCTTTGTAGTGGCTGCACACTATTTAAGGTAGACATTTTTGAGACTCTGGCGAATAACTTTAAGAGGACGTAGTTAAGATAGTTCAAGGGTGACTGCAATTAAAGCGAGTTTATGAAAAGACAAACTGCTGGGTGCGTGTGTAAGGACATTTTAAATTCCTTTTCTTTTCTGTATTTTATGAGCCTGGGAGTTTTTTTTTTGAATAGGTTTGATATTCTATTTTTGTTAGAGATTTCATATTGATTGGTGATATGATATGATCAAATAATGCATCTAAGTAGGGAGCAACCTTCACCTTGTGAGGTAGCTTTTGGGATTGAGTTAAACTCAAACTTAAATTCAAAGATGGTATTAGATCATATTCTAGTAGTTGTTTGTTGGGCATATTGGATTACCCATTATCACAATGTTACCAACCACTAATAAATGTTTTAAGTCTATAAATTTTATTGTTGAAAAGTGTAGCCCCCAGTATGTGGCTTTGTGTGTGGATATCCTCTACTAGTTAGGTATTTGGCTAAAATAATGTATATAAGAGGTAATCTTCACCTCACGAGCAAACCTTTTGGAGTGGAGTTAGATTCAAATTCAAATTGTAAGAGTTTTTTCTATATCTTCTTTTACGTTGTATTCTTTCATACACACACAATTTGTCAAAACGGTCTTGCTCTTGTTGCCGATAATAATGTACTTATTGATCTTTTATTTGCTGTTTCTAATCTCTCAAGCAATATTATAGGAATTGATTGGTCTGGTTGTGTCTTATTCTCTGTCTAACTAACACGTACTATGAATCATTAATAGCTAACCCATTGAAACTTTCATAAAAAATCTTATCTAATCCTAATGGTTTAGTAAAAGAGAAAATATTCTTCTGTATTAATAAAAAAAAAGGAGGTTACTGATAGGCTTGCCAGTGGTCTATTTTTCTCCTGTAAGTTGTATCCATCAGTCTATCATCTTTTGATCATATGGAAAGAGTGAATATTTAATGTTTTATGTCTTAATGTGATTTTGCTATGCATTACAGTAATATTCATACATGTGCTTGTAATGATTTGCCTAGAAAGCTGCTAAATATTATTCTAATATGTGATAGGGGCATGGAAGCTATGAAGACCGCACTGAAATGCTTCGTCTTATTGTAGATCTAGTGGAGGCAACAATATGTGCAGATAATCCGGAATGGAGGTTGTCCACTGTCTTATATATTTCTAAGTGATAATTTTTTTTCCTGTAATTTTATGTAGAGAAGAATTGACATAAATTTGGTTTTTATTCTGATTTCTGTAGTATTGACGAGCAGGTAGCGAAAGACATCCAATTGATAGATTCCATTGCAGAAAAACAAGCTCAAATATTTTCCGAAGAATGCAAATTGTTTCCTGCAGATGTTCAGATTCAGTCCATATATCCATTGTAAAAGTTTCTTCATTTCTTATGGATATTTACCTTCCCATTCTGTAAATATCTTTATTTCATAATGATGATCCCACATTTGTATCTTAACTCACCAAATTGTTTAACATTAGATATAGGGTTAACATATGTAAGACAGTAGGGCATATCTTTGAACTGCATTGGCTTATGATGCACATCAAATGTTGCTTAAAAGTTCTAGGAGAAATATTCCGAGTACAAAATTTGAAATATTCCATGATTATGCACACAAAAGCAGTATTTAAAATTGTCCTCTGCAGATATTAAGATTGTGAAAATATAAACTGATGAATGCCAGTGAAAATCTCATGGAAGGCTAAATTTTTGGGTTGATCTTCAATCATGTAGAATATCGTCAAATTTTTTGCATTATTTTGTTCTTTAGAGCATTAATTTGGTCAAATGCTACAGAAATTATTTATTGATGCATGGGGTAACAAATTAAGCAATCTGGCTTTTGTTTATTGAATCTGGGAGGAAAAAATTTAAGCTGTTTGTCGATTTTCAAAAGTTGGATCACCACTAGGTACAGTGGCATTTTCTTTAACAATCATCCTTATATGTAATCACTCTGATAGGCGGCAGTATTGTAATGGGCAACTGGAAACTAGCTAGATAACATATCTGACAATCTCAGAGAGTAGGAAATTAACAGAAAACAGTACAGAACCATAGCCTGTTTAGAGCAGAGACCACATACTTCATAACTCTATAAATGATTCTCTAACCTAAACTTAGTAACCATAAATGATGCTATATAATGCACACTTTCAAGGGACTCTCTATTTGTATCATGCAGGGACTGCACATATTTCATGCTTTTATTGATATTTTCGTTTTCACTGTTTTGAACCTTTTTCTATCTTGGAGGATATTTTATCCTCCTCCTTAATTGTACATTTACATTTCTGCCACTTGAACTTATTTTTCTTTAAAAAGAAATTAAAGTAATCTTCTTTAAAAAGTAACAGGTAGTGAAGGTTCGTATGCACTCACAGACTTACACATTAAACATATAAAAAATTAAAATGGTTCCATCATTTTATTTTTTTTAATGCTTTTAAGATTATTGTGTTTCTTTAAAGCAGGGCACTCAAATGCTGCTCACACTTTGGATTCAGCTTTTGAATTCAATTCATATAAATATATAAAATATGTTCAATTGGAAGTGCAGTTGATGGAAATGGTTTATCTTTTGCAGTAAAAGAAATTATTTCCCATGAGATGTAGTAACATTCTGGTTTTGTAATCAAAATATTTCAGGCCAGATGTTTCGGAGCTGGAGTCAAAGTTTTCTGAACAATCAAAAATATTGTTGAGTCTTCAACAAAAAGTTGATGACTTGGCATCCAAGGTTTACTGAACTTCTCAACCCACTTGTCTTTAATAGTCATATGATATGATATCGGTGGCTGGAAATTAATCAGTAGATTGAATTATTTTTTGTTTGACATTTTTTCTTTCAAGCCATATTGTTTCACCTAGTTAGTGTACTGTATGTTCGATGATTTTTGGTTTTACCAAAATAAACCTATGATAGCACTGGTTTTTCTGTTTCTCAGTAAATAGTTTCCTCCAGATACTTAATTTTCTTCCTTGATCCTCTTCTCTGCCTTTCTTCTTGCATTTCTTAATTCTTTCCAAGGATTTACTGAAATAGGACATGAACCAAGTTTCTCATTGACGTTGCATTATGATTTGGTTTTCCTCTGTTGATTCTTTGCAAGTTGAACTTTCTTTCAATTGTCAAGCATCTATTGTTGAGAACTGCTATTTTAAAATATCGTTGTCTTATATATTTAGGCAGATATTCTTGTAGACTAATCTAGCCCAAGAGCTAGTAAAAATCTACACCATTTGATTGCTGTTATATATGTTTCTTATCATTTTGAAAATAGTTGCCTTGCAATTGAATTAGTTGAGTCCAAAGATAGTTGCCTTGCAAATTTATGAAAATAGGAAATAAAATGAACACAAGATGACACAATTTTAAAATATTGTTGTCTTATATATTTAGGCAGATGTTCTTGTAGACTAGTCTAGCCCAAGAGCTGGTAAAAATCTACTCACCATTTGATTGCTGTAATATATGTTTCTTATCATTTTGAAGATAGTTGCCTTGCAATTGAATTAGTTGAGTCCAAAGATAGTTGCCTTGCAAATTTATGAAAATAGGAAATAAAATGAACACAAGATGACACCTTTATAATTATCGGTGAAGATATCTGCCGGCAATGAAGAAAGAAAAACCAAATACTTGGATTAAGGAAAGATTTTTGTTTTCATTTTATATTTTTGCAAATAATTGCATAATGCTGCCACATTTTTTACTTATTTTCGAAGACTTGTATAGGAAATAGTAGCAACACTATGTTATTGTTCTCACTATTTCGTGTACAAATATCTTTGAAGACTGGAAGTAAGTGAAAATAGGGTATTATTTTTTATAATACTGTTTTCAAAAATAATTACAACAATGTTTTCTTGTATTCACTGTCTCATGTTTCACAAGGGTCTTGTTTTCATTGTTTCCTATGCAAATCTTTGAAATCAGGAAATAAAATGGAAACAGGACGACATTTTTGTAATTTGTTGTGAAAATAGGAGATTAAAACAGAAAGTCCTAATCTGTCTCTTACCATTTTTGTTGACATTGTGTGCTATTTTTCCACTTGTCTTGTAATATCTTATTCTAATTTTTATTATGTTTTACAGGATGAGACTTTAATTTCAATGCATTTCTGTGTAATATTATCGTACTTATTTTGATATTGTTGCTATCTTATCCTGTTTGTAGCATGCTTACCATCCAGATGAGGAGTATACCGAGGTGGAAGCCAAACTGAGGGCACATTTGGAGTCTTTCTTAGAAACAGCTAGAACATTCAATTTGATTTACACCAAGGTTTGATCATGCCTTGCTCTAATTTGTTTTGCATTCCCTATCCAATTTATTTGAGTCCAGTCAAATAAATATTTAGTATTAAACATGACAATGAACGATAGAACTATCCTTGCTTTTAATTTCAACTTGTCAGGTTTTTTTACTTCTAAATATCCCATAATTTAAGCATCTAGACCAGAATAGCTGATATCGATGTTGTTCAGATCTTTGTACTGTTAGCACTGAAACTTGTAATTTTCATTGACCCTAGCGAAAACCTGTAATTGACTAGGTATACCTCAGAAATAAAGGTGGGACATAGACATTGAAGGCTTATAACGATAACTAAAATTGTCAGTTATCTTATACCTAGGTGATTTTGATACATTTTGCTGATTATGAAGTAGTGTTGTATGCTTACAGTTCAACGACAAGTGGTGTACTTTAATGTATAAAATTTGTATTCATATTTTGGTATGACTATTAGCTCTTCTCATATATGACAGTGCTATCTCAAACCGTAGTAACATCTGAGGAAAGCTTATAAAAAATTGTTTGTGTAGGAAATTCGTCCATGGACACACATGATGGAGGTTCCACAACTTCATGGATTTGGACCAGCAGCTAATCGTTTATTGGAGGCCTATAAAATGCTTTTGAAGGTAACCTTTTTATGCTCGGCATAAATGTTTTTTTAAAAACATTTGGTACTGTTTAAGTTATTAAAAATTTAAATCAAGTGATGCTGAACATGATTCTAAATTATTCTGTTAGCAGCTAGTTACAGAAATCCTATATCGATTATGACCAAATTATAGTATGTTAGTACTAACCTCATCATATAAGGTGACTTTGGAAGGTTAACTTAAAGTTCACTTTTTAAAATGAACTTAACTTAAAATTCACTTTTTAAAATGAACTTAAAAGTTCACTTTTTATAATCTATCCTAACAAGGTTTGTTGAGTCATAGTATTATGTTATTACAAGATAGTGAGTTGGAGATTTCACATCAACTAGAGGTATGAGAAAATTATAATATATAAATGGTTACAAATCTTACTTTATAAGTCAGTTTTGTGACTTAGTTAGACTTAAAGTTCCTTTTCTAAAACATAATTCTTTTTGTGTGCCTCTCTTAAATCCCTCCAATTTTGCTAGATAGATCGAATTTGCTCATTTTCTGTAACTTTTTTTTTTTTTTTCCTCATCCCCTCTTCATCCACTTCTTTTATTTGCGTCTAGTCTTAGGCTATTAGCCTTATGACGTCATGAATTTCCCATTAATTTTGTGATTGATCAAACTAGAGGCAACAAAGCATGGTGTCTGCAATGTCAAATGTGCATTATTGTAGCATGCCTTTAGGTGCTTGCAGATGTGAAAGGGATAAATAAGTGGGAGACAGTATATGACAATCCCATCTTGAAGTTTAGGTTGATCAAAAGTCGATCCAATTCATGGTTAAATAAAAAGAAACGTGTTTTTGTTGGGTGATCTCATGACTAAACGATATTTATATGGACAGTCATTCTTGTGGCATAATAGCATGATTCAAAATAGTCTTAAAGTTCTAGCGTTTGTATTGATCTTGAAAGAATAGAGAGATCAAATAGATGTCGAAATTCCAAGCTTGACTGACTCTATTGGTGATTCTGTTGCTTGGGTACTTGACCGAGATTTATACCCTATTAAAGGTTCAGCTTAGATTTTACCCCAATTACTAACCATGTTTGGCGGGTCAACTCCTTTTTCTACCTGAACATGTATAGGCAAACACAAGCTCTTTTAAATATAGTCCACTAAGGCTCACCTTTAATGTTTAAGCGGGTTCGACCTCCTTAAGGCTCACCCCAGTAAAGTTTTCTAATTTATGAAACCTAGTAAACCCTATTGTGTAGGCAATATTGGACATAGTATGCATTATTGATAATAATTTTGTTCATATACACACAATATAATATTCTTAATAATGGTTTTTTTAGCAAATATGTCAACACTTTCAATCCAATCTTTTCTTTTTTTTAATATTAAAAGTGTTGGAACACGTTCTTAGCACACTTTACTGTTAGTTAAAATTTATTTGAAAAATTTGCACTAAAAATGTGATTTCTAATAAATTTAAACTCGGAATATTGAAAAAAAGTCGTAATAGAAAATGTGTTGCTAACATTTCTCGGGACAAGTTATCCATTATACTATTGGTTTTCATTGTTGGTGTCTTATGTCAAGTGAGAGAGGAGCTGTTAAAGGAACCGATGTTCTGAGAATATTCTCTTTGCTTTCACTCACTATCTAACTATATTTATGTGCTTATTTGAAACAGTTTTTGGGGAACCTACGGAATCTTAGAGATTCACATGCAGCTCTTGCCTTTGGTTCTTCTGAGACATCTGACGGACCTTCATCAGTAACACGAATAATATCTGAATGTGAATCTGCATTGACAGTCTTAAATCGTGATCTCGGAATTCTCTCTGCTTCCATTGCTCGTGAACAGGGAGAGAAGATGAACATTTGATGAAACATGAAAAACAAGTTACTAATCCTTATTCTTTTGATTTTGTGAACTTGTGCATAATGTTCATATCGTTGACATGACATTGTTGTATTATCCAGACTTATTATTTAGAAATTGCATGTAAGCAAGACTCTGAAACTGGGGCCATGTAAACTCGTTAAAAGTCTTAAGTGTGACACGTAATTTTGACTTGTAAACTAAAGAGAATATTTAATGCACAAATCATTAAAAAACTCAGTCACAGTGTTCAAGTAGTATATAAAGCTCTTAAATAATGTAAAATATGGATAAACTAGATAGAATATCTCATTTTACAATTATCAATTAACCATGAAATTCTCTACTAGTACTATAATTAAAGCAGGTTTTAGCAATAAAAATGTAGGGGGCATATACTGGCACCCAGAGAAATTGTTGAAAATAATATTTTAACTTAGTTGATGAAGGACAACGTTAAGTAGTCGAGAAGGGAACAATAATTGAAGGATATTGTTAACAGAATTGATGTTGACTAATGTTGGATTCAACTGCCTGAGAGACGTTAGGTAAGCAGATAAACTTGTTTGAGTTTAAACAGAATACGCTCCTAAGGTTTTCAGAGTAATTTTGAATTTGAATTCTGAGGAAAATGGTTGAAGACAGCTATAAAAATAGAAAATAAAAAAGTGCAGAGCAATCGGCATATGGAAGATAGAAATTCGTACTAGATTTTTGTTGAAGGCTTTTTTTTTTTTTTTTTCTTGCACTTCCATTATTACTAACTACAGCCCTCAAAATGAGTAAAATACCCCCCTTCCACGACACCACACCACACCACCAGTGCTGTTGACTTAGCCGCTGCTGTCAGTTGCTTCTGCACCTCCATTCTTCAATACACTCTTTAAGAAGAAAAGAAGGTAGAGCATGCCAAAACAGAAAAGCTCATTTTGAAAGGCATCATTTACATTTTAAAATACTTATTCTGGAAATTATTTTTTAGAACGTATTTCACGCATTTCATGTATTATAAGAAGACATGTTATGAAAAGTTATTTTAGAAAATATATATTTTTTAAAACGTTTGTTCCAAAACTTTTATTTCAGAAAAAAGTCATTCAACAATACATTTCATTTGTTTTGGAAAATCTGCTGAAAATGTTGTTCTGAAAATTCCAAAACTTTGTTTTAGAAGATTGGTGGAACACGTAAATTTGGAAGTCACTTTTTACGATAAGTAAAATTATCATTTTAACGTGGGTGCAGTTAAAATTGATGGGGATGCAAAAAAGAAAAGGCTAAAATTGAACTCACAATCTGTTTTTTTCTTTTTTTCCAGTTGGATTGAACAAGTCTATACAAATTGATCGATAGTATGGAACATATATAATATATACATGCACGCAAATGAGAAGTGAAATTACTTTAATAGTTTGGATTGGATTTTGAACCAAAATATAATCCTGATATACGTGTAAGAAGACTTAAATTAACTTAAATATTTGATAGTTTAAGTTTAATAAGACTTAAATCCTTGATAATTTAAGTTGATGAGATTTGAATTTGTTGGATACATACCAGAAAACTTATCATTAATCAAAATTTAAATTTATATTTAACATTCATTAATATTCAATCGGTACACTTCAAAGCTATTTATTACATACTCTCTATATACAAATTAAATTTTTTTTATAAGAACAAATATTGCTAAAACTTCAATAAATAAATGCAAACTAATATATATATATATATATATATACTCAAAATTGTTAACGTAAAACAATTGCTAGCTATTTATTACATACTCTCTATATACAAATTAAAATTTTTTTATAAGAACAAATATTGCTAAAAATTCAATAAATAAATGCAAACTATATATATATATATATATATATATATATATATATATATATATATATATATATATATATATATACTCAAAATTGTTAACGTAAAACTACTGCTAGGAAATTGAGAGAGAATTTTATTGAATTGAAAAAATAGAAAATGCACTCTACAACACACAATTGCCCAGTCTATAGCTTTGTAGCTGTTTTTAAAACAGAAAATAAACTATCCATGTTTACATTTCCTAATACGTGCATTGACTAGCTAACATCCATCCGAATATCCCTGATAAATAGGAAACCATAAATCCCTAATAACTAGGAAACCATAAACGGTAAAATAAAATTCAGAAAATTAAACTAACTAACTGCAACATTCCCTCCCTTAAACTATATGCTAATAGCATTTAGTTTATTACTAAAACATCGACCATTCCTAGCATACTTCGTAATTTCAAGAACTGATCTAACTTGAGAGGCTTTGTCATTATGTCTGCAACTTGATCTTGAGAATTACAATAACTCAGCTCCACAACTTTATCTTTTGTTAGATCTTTGAGAAAGTGGAACCTTATATCTATGTGTTTGCTCCTTCAGTGAAAAACTGGATTTTTAGACAACTTTATGGTAGAACTATTGTCACATTGAATCAGAGTACTCTTTTCTTCTTTGTGACAAAGTTGCTTCAACACCCTTCTCAGCCAAATACATTGACAAGCACAATATGTAGCTGCTATATACTCAACCTCAGTAGTAGACAATGTCACTACAGGCTGTTTCTTAGAAGACCATGAAATAGCTCCAGAACTAAGTAAGAAAACAAAGCCCGAAGTACTCTTTCGATCATCAAGATCACCAGCAAAATCACTATACGTGTAAGCTATCAAATCAGTGTAATCACCTTTTTTGTAGAGAATTCCAAGCTCAATTATACCTTTTACATATCTTAAGAGTTTTTTTGCTGCAAGCCAATGAGATTCAATTGGATAGGACATGAATCTACTAATAGGACTCACTCCATACATCAGATCAAGTCTAGTTGCAGTCAAGTACATCAGACTACCAACCACCTGTTTAAACAAAGTTTCATCAACTCTGGTTCCAGCTTCATCCTTTGTCAACTTTGTGCTTGGGACTATGGGATTTTGCACTGAATTGCTTCTATCCATTCCAAACCTTGCTAAAATTTCACGTACATATTTTCTCTGATACACAAAAATTCCATTTGAATTTTGTATCACCTCAACTCTAAGAAAATACCTCATTTTCTCCAAATCAGACATGTCAAACTCCAACATCATTGAATTCTTAAAGTCATCACACATACTTTTATCATTTCCAGTATATATTAAATCATCAACATTAAGGCTTACTATTAAAATTTTACCTCCTTCCTTCCACTTTGTGAACAATGTGTGTTCACATAAACACCTCTCAAAACCTGCTTGAACAAAATAAGCCTCTATCTTGCTATACCATGCCCTTGGTGCTTGCTTCAATCCATGCAATGCCTTTCTTAACTTGTAAACCTTGTCTTCTTCACCTTTCTTCTCATATCCCAATGGCTGCTGCACAAAGATTTCTTCACTGAGTTCACCATGAAGAAATGCACTCTTCACATCTAGCTGAAAAATATCCCAATTATTTTGTGCTGCTAAAGCAAGTATTAATCGGATGGTGTCAAGTCTAGCAACTGCAGCAAAGACTTTAGTATAATTTACTCTGTACTGTTGTGCATAACCCTTTGCTACTAGTCTTGCCTTGTACTTGTTTACCTCTCCACTCTCATTGAGTTTAGTCTTGAAAACCCACTTAACTCCAATCGGTTTCACTCCTTCTGGTAAAGGAGTTAGTTCCTAGGTTTTGTTCTTTTCTATTGACTCAATCTCTGCTGCCATTGCATCCCTCCATCTTTTGCTCTTGACAGCTTCTTTATATGTAAGTGGATCATCTGCAGTAAGCATTAGCATAACATTCAAATCATCTTCATCTGATAAACCTTCACCTGTTTCAAAATCTATCATCCAAGACAGTGTTCTTCTTACTCTCCTATTACTCAATATTGGTAAATCATCCTCATTTGATTCAGTATAAGGAGAACCACTAGCTGGTGAATCTTCTTCATGTGATTCATTAGAAACAGAATCATTTTCATTTGAATCAGCACCATTGCCTTCTTCTAGTTGTTCTTCAACATCATCCAGTTTGCACTCTTATTTGTTTCCACCCCACTCTCAGCATTCATCTTCTTGAAAGATCACATCTTTACTAATGATGATTTTTTCTGAATGTGGATCATATAATCTGTAGGTCTTTGATTCATCACTTACTCCTAAGAAAACACACCTTTTGCTCTTGTCATCTAACTTGCTTCTTGTCTGATTTGGTATATGTGCATGAGCTACACATCCAAAAACTCTAAAGTAATCAACTGTTGGCTTCACACCACTCCATGCCTCCTCTGGGGTTTTGTTTTGTATAGCAATAGTAGGACATCGATTAAGAATATGTATGCTCCATTTGATAGCTTCTGGTCAAAACTCTTTAGGAACATGTTTCTCTGCCAACATAGAACGCACCATGTTCATAATTGTTCTATTCTTCCACTCTCTGCAACTCCATTTTGTTGAGGAGTGTAGTAAGCAGCAGTTAATTGCCTAGTAATGCCTTGATCTTTGCAAAAATTTTCAAACTCATTTGAAGTAAATTCACCACCTCTATCTGTCCTCAACGAAATAATATATGCACCGCTTTCCTTTTCAACACCAACTTTAAAATTTTTGAACATGGCAAGAGCTTCTGATTTTTCATGTAAAAGATAAATTCAAGTCTTACGAGTAAAATCATCGATAAAACTCATAATATACCTTTTTTTTGTTGTTTGATTCAGGTTTAATAGGCCCGCAAATATCTGCATAAGTCTACAAAATTTTACTTAAAGTTCGCTCTACCAGAAGAATTTTAGACTTTTGAGTAGTTGGACTTGTAATTTTATTAGTTTTAAGGAAATTGTTTTGATATAGCTTAAACAAATTATGTTGTATATGTTATATTGGTCTTACTTTCCTTTGTTGTAAATATGTAAGTGTTCTTACGGAGCCTGAGGGCCGAGAACAATAAATGTTCTTGCGGAGCCTAGAGACTGAGAACAAGGCTATAATAGGTCAACTATATCGGTCATAGGTAAAGCTCTGGTCTCTAGTGTATGAGTTGAGGGTGATGGTGTTCTCCAGTTGTTGGTACTTGGCTCTAAGGGTTTCAACTATCCAAATAGGATCTGAGCCCCTGAAAAGTCCTCTTTCTCTTTTCCTGTTTGCTATTTATACCAGTATGTGTTATCATTGCTCCTCTAGCAGGAGAAGACGTGCAACCTCTGTGTCAGGGGCGTATCATCCCTGTGCCAAGAGGATATCTTGCTTATGCATGCCTTGTCAGGGGAAGACGTGTAGTCTCTGTTACTGGGATTGCTTTTTCCTACAGCCTGTTAGGGAAGACGTGTGGTTTACTCATTTTTCAGGAGGGTATGCGCCGTTTATTGGAACTTGTTCCTGTGTTAGAAGACAAGTGTTGGTTCCCAATGCAAAGAGGTGGGAAACTGGTTTGCGAGAGGTTGCTGGATACTTGCTGGCCCATGCGTGTTCCTGGTTGTGAACCTATCATCTTGAAGGCTGAGTAGATGTTGTATACCTCCCTACTTGAGTATTGGGGGTTGTCGGCCACTCCTCCTAGTGGTCGTATAGTACACTAGTCTTCGAGATTCTTATAGTCTTTAGACTGCTAAGAGTTTCTATGGTTGGAGTTCTCGGTCATACCTTCTGGCTCGAGTATTGGGGTTTGTCGGTCACTCCTTCTGGTGACCGGGTAGTGGAGTTGTCGGTCATGATTCCTGGTTTAGGTATTGGAAGTTGTCGGTCACTTCTTCTGGTGGCCGAATAGTACAGTAAGCAAGTTTCCTTCACTTTTACTTTATTTCTCCAGAACTCATAATACTTTAAAATAACTTTATACCCATGTGAAGATCGACTTTATTTAGTATAGTTTCATAAATAAATCCCTTTTAAATTTTAATTTTTACATTAACAATTTGAAATTTTCTTCTTTAATAGATAATTAGTATTTTTATATGGCTAAGAAATAGTAGTTTATTTTTAGATACTTATTAAAAAGTGTGAAACTGAGTATATAATAAGTATTTTTTTTTTTAAGTTTACTCATTCAAACTATCCTTCCAAAATAAAATATATTTTAGTAATCTCTATTTATATTATAAAAAATAAATAGAAATTCAATAAATAATTAGTGGTGTCACAAGAATAACTTCACAAAAGTAAACAAATTACAATATAGCTATCTCCCTCACATTGTCTAGCAGACTATTTCTTAATTAAAATTTTAGAAGTTTGAGGAATTTTTTACATAGATAACTCACATAGTTCATGAATGTGTAACATTTTTTTTTTAACTTCACCTTTATTTTTAAATGTCTTAGAAAGAATTGTTGGAAGTTAAGTGTTTGTTTTTCTTATATGAATGATTTTTACAATATTTAACTTCTTATCAATAACTTTCATGGTTATATTCAACATACATAGTAGAACATCGTTTTCTCTCCCACTTCTTTTGTGTTTCACATGTTAACTTTGCCATGTGTTTTAAATTATTAATCATTTTTCTTTTAACATGAAAAGTTGTTTTCTTAATAAATATTATGTGAGACGTTAATCACTACATATATATTTTTTTTAAGAAATTTCCTTTTCGTCTTAGTTATACTTTGAGAGGATCAAATGAATCCTTAATCTATTTTAATGCATCAATATTTAATATGATAACTCATATAACTCAGATTTGAATATTTTGAAATATTATTTTATTTGATTATTAGGAGTACTAAAAACTCTTTTTCTTGATAAATCTGACTTAGAAATGAATCAATGATAATTTTTTAAAATTTAGTGATAAGTGACCATATAAAACTTTCAGAATAGAAGAGATAAAAATGAAAAGGAATTTAGAGAAATAGATATTCTAGATGACTAATATAGGATCTAATTTAAGTTAGAGTTAGCTAAAGAAGGATCAAGAAGTAAATTAGAAGAATAAGGTTTGTCTAACAAAAATCATATTAGACATATAACCGTTATATGCAATTTATTAAAAAGAAAATTATGAAAGTTAAAGCAAATTCATGAGAAAAAAAAGATAAAAATTAGAAAAAGAAGGAGTTGGTTACTTTCAATTTCCATTTTATATGTAAATGATAATAAAAAATATTGTACATAAAAGAGGAAGGTAAAGGAAGGAAGATGAGATTAAATACACCATGGAAGTAACCAACAAGAATATAACATCTCCCTGTAATAGATACCAACTTGTGCAATGGTTATTGTGCTCATATATTATTAATTAGAATAAAATAGGTATGGTAAAAAAATGCCTTGGTATTCTGTTTGTCATTATTAAATATTTATAATTCTTAATTATAAATTCAAAAGTATTAATTTTGTGTGTATAATATATATATTGATTTTAAGCTGATTGGAACACTACAAACACTTTTTTGTGTATAAATTTTTTTCTTCCTAATGAAAAATATATTTCATAATAAGTTCCAAAGCTATAACATCTTAAAAAATTATAATTGATATAAAATATTATTATTCAGACTATTTTTCAGAATAATTTAAATAACCAAAACATAATTATAAGTATAAATTATTTATTATATTTATGAATAGTTTAAAGTCAATAATAAGAAGAATGATAATTGTGAATAGTGAATAATGTAATTATTTAAGCTTAATCTTGAATGACTATAAAATAAATTAATTATTAACCAATGGGATATGAAAATTAATAAATCAAATGTTAATAAACATGAAAGGAGAACATTGGAAGATTAAATAGAGAAATTTTCTAGATGCACACTTGGGAATTAAATGATATATTAGGAGAGTTAAGGTAAGCAGAATAATCCATCTTAGAGTTTATGTGACATTTTAAGAGCTGTCACATAGAATGCTGAAATAAATTTCAACATCTTGTTATGAATTATTTTTTATAAAAAATAAAAAATTAAATCCTAAATCTTAAACTTTAAATCTGAATCCTATATTAGGAGTCAATAAAAATTATTAAACAATTATTATGATTCTTGCTAAAAGTATCATAGTTACATCTTGTTATAAATTTTAATGTCTTGTTCTAAATTATTTTTATAAAAGAAAAAAGAGTTACACAATTATAATTACTAGAGTGGAGAAAAATTATTAAACAGTCATGGATCTTGAAAAAAGTGTCATGTTTACACTAATATCTGAAATTGAAAAATATATTAAATAAGTATTTAGAGTAACAAATAAATCCTTAAATATAATTACTTACTATAATTTTATTATGTAAATACATACAAATATTATTCATTAATTTAGTCATTATTAATTTTAGATTTATATTTTTGATTTGTTATATTTGTCTTTTTGATAGGGAATGCATGTTGAGATTTTAAATTTAGTAAGTTGTAGCATGAAATCCTGTGGTTCTTGGAATTTGGAATCTTCGAGATCGACACGTACCAGACAACAACACAAGGCTTTGCATTTTCCTTGTGAAGCATGAACATAATGCAGGCTCCACTCACATTGCATGCATTCTTCTGTAACTAACACTCCCATTCATCAAAAACCTGCAACAAATTTAGTTCAAATTGCATTACATGAATTAATAAATCAATTGAGTTCCATTACCATGAACTTTGTTTCCGGTTTTCTTTTATATCTGTGGACTGTTTTTTTCTATGTTGCTCTTTGCTTAATCTAAGTTCCTCTGGTTTTGTTTTAATCAGCCCCTGGATTTCAACTTGCAGAAAGACAGATACTGACTACCTGAGAACTTTATGGTCATTTGTATGACCAATTAGACCAATTAGGGGTTTTTCCTTTGCTACCATTAAAGGGTCCACACCCAATTGATTTTCTCCAAATTTTGAGTATCAGGTATAAACAGCAACATATCTACAGCATCATCTAGGTTCATCATGATTATTCAATATATAAATATTTTTTTTAAAAACAATACTATTAGTAAATAATAAAACTATTATTTTTTATTTTTGTTTACAAAAGAATTATGCTAAAGATCTTAAGTCTTCCCCTTAACCACTTAATTTCATAGTATAGTAATATATTTAGAAAACATTTTATAAAATTTAAAAATCTAAATTAAAGTTGAAATAAATTTTAGAATAAAACATATTAAAATAAATCATCAAAATTTAAATTAATTAATATTATAAAACATATATTAAATTTATTTTATTTTATTTTTGTTAATTATTTTAATATTTTTATTTCATTATTCATTTTATTATAATATAATATATTTTTAAATATTTAATTATTATTTATATTCACACATTGTAATTATTTATTATGTTTAAAAGTTAAATATTTTATAATATTTGATTTAAAATTACTCCATTGAGTATTTATGCAAATATTTTCAGTGTATTTCGGAAATTACAGTTAATAATTTACTTTGAGGTATTATTTGTAATATTTTAATATTGGATATATGACAGATAATTTTTATGAGTCTAATGGTATGTGTTAATATTTTAATAATTAAGTTTTATATACATATCCATACTTCAAACAAACAAAATATTATTTTTATATTCTTATTCAAAACAATGTTTTCTTCCTCAATTAACTAAGATTTGAAATCAGATTCAAAACTTCTAAAGATTTGTTGTTTGATAGTATTTGATTTGGTCCCAAAGTTCAATTACACACTTTCGTGGAAGTTAAAAAAAAAAAACAAAGGATAAATGAATAAAACAATGTCTTTTTTCTCATTTCAACTCTTTACCGGAAAAAACTATAAATGTAACATTTCCTCGTATAAACAAAACAATATTTATTTTATTTATGGGTTTATATTTTTAGCTTATTAAAGATTCGTAAACTCAATATTTATTTTATTTATGGGTTTATATTTTTAGCTTATTAAAGATTCGTAAACTCAATATGTAAGAAGAATAAAATAGATATAGAAGAAATGGAGAACATGTGATGCAAAACCAATATCATTAGTTTCTTTTGAAAATATTGATTTAGGCTTTGTTTAATTAAGGGATAGATTTGAGAGAGTAGATTTGAGAGAAAAGTGTATAGAAAGTTAGGTTGTTTAGATGAAGGGATTAATGGTGAGAAAATGAGAGATTTGAAGAGAGTTTGTGGAAGTTTGTGAGTGATGTGATGATTATAATTTATATTAATATTTTTTTAATTGATAAAAATGTAAGATTACAAAATTGTCCTTGTGATTAAAAATTGTTGAAAATGAAATATGATTAATTTATTAGAAATAATTGATGAACATTTTAGGTAATCTTATGAAAATGTATAATTAAAATTTGTCCTTGTAGTTGACATTATTGTTTAACAAAATATGATTAATTTGTTAGATGATGGATTATTATTGTAATTATGAAATAGTAATATAAGAAGTCTTCTCATGGTAGTTAAATTTAATTTTAAATAAATTGTAATTAATTACAGGAACAAAATACTTAGTAGATAATAATTCACATAACGATTTGGTGAAGTCATTTAATTAGAAAAATTAAAATTTTTAGACATTATGGATATATTGAAATTTGAAGTTTTTTAAAAATTTATTGAAATAGGTAGACGAATATATGAAATTCATAAAATTACTTAAAAAAAGACAATATGATTAAAGTGAAGAGTTGCATCACAGTACTAATACATATAATATTAAATAATTAAATGAATGCAAACATCACTCGTAATTATGACGAAACTCATAATTTTGCACTCGACCTAGATAATTCTGTTCGTCCACTCTGTCAAATTTAGTCTGCATATCCATCTGCAAATCATCTAATCTGGTGCGCATATCCATCCTTAGATTATTGAATCCTTGTTGTAAGTCCTGAATACCAGTCATAATCTTTGAAAACATTTGACCATCATGAGGAATTGGAGGGTTTAGTGCCTGGGGTACGGGTTGTTGAACATCATCATGGGGTTGTGGTGGCTATCATCATTCACTGTTCCATGTTGCCATACACTATTCACTTCAAATATATTCAATTTGTGCAATATTTTTTTACCAAAATAATTTGACCAACCTAGGTACGCATATGACTCAATAGATAAGTCGACGCTGAAGACATGTAAGATTTGTGCAACCAGCAAGGCGTAGGGAAGCGCCATATTATTATCCCTACATTTTAACATGTGCTGCATAATCTAATGTGGCCAATTAATGCGTATATTATTTTTGATAGGCTATAACATAAATATATCTTCATGCAGCAGTTGAGAAAAATTTGTAGACCGTGGGACCAATTAGGAAACGTAGGCATAATGAAATAGCCTGTTGTTCACATTCAATCTGTCTACATAACATTATCTAAGAAAAGAAAATATAAAATTATCCAATATCAGCAAAAGGCAATGTTTAATGTCTCCTAGTCATAACTTGTAATAACTTATTGAGACGACGGTCTTGGGGCATGCCAAATAGATGCTTCGCTAGAGGTTGGTTACTGTATAAGGTTTCGTAACACTAGTCAAATATGTCTTCATTCCCAATGTTAAGTTCAAATAACATATGTCATATCTCCCTTTCTGAGTAATGGACGGATGAGTGACGATGCCAATTTTGTACATGTTCATGAAATATTGCGTTGTGTTCAGCAGTAATGGACGACAATCTATCTACATTGTCATTTCCTTGTCGCATTGCATCAGTCACGACATCAAGCTTCGTCGTCAAGTGAGCAAATTGGGAGTCAATGAGGTCAACTAGAGGGGCTTTTCTTTTTGAACCCCTTGAGGATGACGTGCCACCTGAGGGTGCAGATGGTGTAGACTCTGTTGGAGTTGGACTATGTGAATCCACGACGGGTGGTGATGGAAATGGTTCTTCAGTGTCATGATCAAATGTCGGTGGCTCCGAGATGTATTCCACATGATCTTCATTCAGGTTAACACTGAAACCTTGCGTCTGCAAACCTTGTCGTACTTGTCTAGCTATTCGAACCCCACTCCCAGTGGCATGATCTGCACCCCAAAGCCCCTCCATGAAGTCATAGTTTCAGATTGGTTTAACCCTCCATTTAGCTGTTGTGGGTTTAACCTGAACACAAGGTAAAGGTCAACCACATAACTTCAATATTGACATAAATGAAGGATGTTCAACCTAAAATGCTAAAGGTGAATTATTTACCTTTATTAGGTCTTCCCACACCTCATGTTCGACCTTAAATATTTTAGTGGATTGGTTCCACGCGAATCCACTGAGTCCACTAAATAAGTCGTGGACCTCACACTAGGTGTCCTTTAGGCTCTTCTGCCTATTTTTTACATTGTTCTTTGTGAGGCCTACCAGACCAGATTCTCGAAGCGCCTCCACAATGTTAGTATAAGCCTGCGTTGTCCAACTGCCATCAACCCTGTTACCAAGTCGGGCTTCATCTATCATAGTTGATAGCAATCGGAAGTCCATATCCGCAGTCCACTTCATGAACTCACGAATAGGCCCAGAAGAGTCTGGAACAATACTTTTTCCGCAATTCATATTGAACCTGATGCAAACATAACTCACAAAAGCATAAGATTGAACATATATTGCATTAAGGAATCCCAAAAAAAATGTTTTTGAATAACATAAAATGTAGAAAATTATTCATTAAAAAAATGAAAACATTACAACATCCTAATTGTTCTGATAATTTCTCCACATTTCATTACTTATACGGTCCCTAATTTCTGAACCAAGCCTATAATCGTCATCACGAAGTTGTGAAACCACAGGTTCACCCTCTTGCTCCATTAAATCTCGATTAACTTCATCAAGTAACGATTGGTCGTTGTCCACAACACGTAGAAAGTTATGAAGAATACAACATGCAAGAACAATGTCGGTCATCATTTTCAATGAGTAATGTGGTTCAGTTCCACTACCTATTATTGGAAATCGTTTCTTCAAGACATCGAAGGTTCTTTCGATAACATTCCTAGGTGACGAATGTCGATGATTAAAGAGCTCTCATGCATTTTGTGGACCTCTACGAGTGTACTCTTTCAAATGATATCTAACACCACGATACGGTGTAAGGATTTAGGCATTTAACATAAAACCAACATCTCCAAGGTAGTACTTTCCAACAATGAAAAATTTTCTATGCATTATTGACTACAAAAAACGTGAGTTGACAATCATTACAACAAATAACCTCCAACTGACCTTCAGGGATAACCAATGGATCATCACGTACAAGTGCGTCCATCAAGATCCTCGAATTAAATGTTGTACCTTCCCACCCACTTATAACGTATGTGAATTTCATGTCGAAATCACAAGCTGCAAATACATTTTGCGTGGGCCAATCTTTTCTTCCACAAAAATGAGAAGCATCGGATTGAGGTACCTTCACACGTACATGGGTTCCATCTATGGCCCCAAAACAATCCTAAGACGAAGAAAATATGATAACTTAACAACAAACTCAAGTGTTATAATGTCGTATGAGAGATTCGAGTTTTACCTTAAAGTATGGGTAAAATCGGTTATTGTTGAAGATATAAGGTTGGACTTCCATTCCAAAGGGTTGTTTTAAAAATTCTCCCTCAAACATCAAAATGGATTCAATACATTATGGAAGTGACGTGACACAGTTTCACCAGATTGATAGAAAAAAAATGAAACATTCCTGTTCTTCACATTCTGTCCAATAATGTGAAGAAATTTAGCAACTTGTTCCTCCACTGTTGATCGACAATCATTCCTCACGAAGTCAGTCTCCTTAATCATTGACATAAGTAAATGAATGCTTCAGGACCCATTCGGATAATATCACGACATTGTTGGGTGTGAACTAAGTATGACATCAACTCCTGACAACGACGTTATTTTTGTGGAATGTCCATGGTAGGAGTGTTTGTGGTTCGATCAACAACACCCAACAAATTTACCAAGTACGCAACGATGCAAAGAATAACCATACATGTCCCTTTGGTTCTCAATTGAATTTGTTGTTGTAGTTGTACCAATACATTCATGTCCAACACACCATTCCAAATTTCCTCCAAGTTAAGAATTTCATCAATGTTGCCAACTTCATTCATATGCCCATTGAATAAGGGTCCACGTGATGAATTTGTATAGTTATCCATCGTACTAATAATTATATTTAATCCTACATACATACTTATAAAAAATTAATTCTTAACTTATTCAATATCTTAAAAAAATTAATAAACCTAAATACTATTTAGAACATTAATTCAATTTCTAAATAAAATTGTAAAATTAACCTTATTTCCTAAATAAATTAGTAAATAAATTTAATTTCAAATTTTTAGTTTTTTATCACCTTTTAAATATCATAAATAAATTAATATCCAGTCGCAAATAAAATAAGTTAATAAATCAATAAAATTATGATTAGTAACAAATAAATTAAGTTGGTACAAAATTCAAAATAAAACTTTGTCCATTAATACTTAAACTACATTTTAAATATATACATAAATAACACAACTAATTAACTAAACGTTTTAATTAAAAATATTCCTAAATAAAAACAATTCTTAAATAACTAAATTTTCACTATTTATTAAAAATCATAATGAATATCCTATTTAATTTTAATAAATGAATTAAAGCATATTATAAATTGCTAAATATAATTTCTAACGTATCCCATATGAAATAATTAAGATACCTACGTCTGAAATTTTAATTGATTCAATATCTTTAAAAAAATAATATAAACTTAAATAATGTTTACAAGATTAATTTAATTTAATTTCTAAATAAAATCCTAACATTATATTAAATCCTAAATAAATTACTTGATAAGTTTAATTTCAAAATTTTAAATTTTGTTTAATAACTTTTTATATCATAAATAAACTAATATGCTAATTAAATAAAATAAGTTAATAGATCAGTAAAATAATCATAAATACTAAATAAATTCAATTCCTACACAATTATGATTTCAAAATAAAACTTTGTACATTAATCCACATACTATATTTTGGAAAAACGTATATAAATACTAATTAACTAAAATTTTCAATTCAAAATGTTTCTAAATAAAAATAATTCTTAAATAATTAAATTTTTATTATTTACAGAAAATCATAATGAATATCCTATATAATTTAAATAAATGAATTAATGAAAATCATAAATTACTAAATATAATATTTAATGCATTCAATATCAAATAATTAAGATACCTATTATGAAATCTTAATTTTTAATTTACTCAATATCTTAAAAAAATAATAAACTTAAATAATATTTATAAAATTAATTTAATTTAATTTCTAAATAAAATCTTCAAATTAACTTAAATCTTAAATAATTTACTACATAAGTTTAATTCCAAAATTTTAACTTTTTTATCAACTTTTTATATCATTAATAAATTAATATGCTAATCAAATAAAATAAATTAATAAATCAGTAAAATAATCATAAGTAATAAATAAATTCAATTCGTATAAAATTTTGATTTCAAAATAAAACTTTGTAGATTAATACTCATACTATATTTTAAGAAAATGTATTTATAATTAATTAACTACATCATTCAATTCAAAATATTCCTAAATAGAAACAATTCTTATATAATTAAATTTTTACTATTTATTGAAAATCATAATGACTATCCTATATAATTTAAATAAATGAATTAATAAAAATTATAAATTACTAAATATAATGATTAACGTATTCAATAACAAATAATTAAGATATGTACTGAGATCTTAATTCTTAATTTACTGAATATCTCAAAAAATTAATAAATCTAAATAACATTTATAACATTAATTTAATTTCTAAATAAAATATTAAAATGAAGTTAAATCGTAAATAAATTAGTAGATAAGTTTAATTCCAAACTGTTAATTTTTTTTATTAACCTTTTATATCATAAATAAATTAATATTGTAACCGAATAAAATAAATTAATAAATTAGTAAAATAATCATGAGTAGTAAATAAATTCAATTCCTACAAAATTGTGATTTTAAAATTAAACTTTGTACCTTAATATTCATATTATATTTTAAGAAAACATATATAAATAGTATAACTATTTAACTAAATATTTAAATTCAAAATATTCCTAAATAAAAACAATTCTTAAATACTTCAATTTTTACTATGTATTGAAAATCATAATGAATATCTTATATAATTTAAATAAATGAATTCATAAAAATCATAAATTACTAAATATGATACTTAACGTATTCAATATTAAATAATTAAGAAACTTACTCCGAAATCCTAATTCTTAATTGATTGAATATCTTAAAAAAATAACAAACCTAAATAATATTTATAACATTATTTTAATTTAATTTCTAAATAAAATCTTAAAATTAACTTAAATCCTAAATAAATTACTACATAAGTTTAATTTCAAAATTTATTTTTTTAATCAACTTTTTATATCAAAAATAAATTAATATGCTAATAAAAAATAAATTAATAAATCAGTAAAATAATCATAAGTACTAAATAAATTCAATTCCTACAAAATTATCATTTCAAAATAAAACTTTGTACATAAATACTCATTATATTTTAAGAAAACGTATATAAATAATATAACTAATTAACTAAATCTTTCAATTCAAAACATTTCTAAATAAAAACAATTCTTAAATAATTAAATCTTTACTATTTATTCAAATCATAATAAATATCTTGTATTATTTTGAATAAATAAATTAATAAAAATTATAAAATATTAAATATAATTTTTATCCTAATGAATCATTTACTATAATTCTTAAATAATATTAACCTAATTTTTAAATAAACCACATATAAAGAGATACATATCAATTAATTATGAAAAACAAAATGAAATAAATCACATTTTATACATATTTATCACTAACCTTTGATATTCAAGCTCCGACTACACTAGATCAACAACAAGAGACAACAATGGCAAACACTAACAAGATCATAGTGTACTTATGCAAACCAAATCAACAGAACCCATCACACAAACCTAAACAACAAATACTCAACCCAACCCACTGATCCATATACCAACAATGATCCGAAAAGACACTATGATGTTACCAGAAAAACAAAGCTTTCCACCACCAACCAAACCACGAGATGTTAGCACCAATAGCTGCTGAATATGATTTGATGAAATCAACACAAGAGTGAAGTCTACAATGGATCCTAGCTACAACATGAAGTGCATGAGGACTTGAAGAGCTTGAGAGAGTTTGGTCCTATACTAGGAGGGGTGTGTTGTTGTGAATTGTGTTTCTGATTTAAAATCATACGATTGCATGATTGATTATTCAAAGGTAAGCTCCAAAAATAAATTTGCTTAATAATATTTTTCAAAAGATTTTAAGAGTAAAGCAAATCACATTTTGTTAATCAAATTCAGATAACTAATTAGTAAACTGTTTTCAAAATCTGAACCTGATATATTTACTATTAAGCAACAAGATGTTGTCAATTGATTGAATGGTGACTCAATCATTGAAGTCTTAACGGTCAAAAAATAACAGTTTTCTATATAAAGGGACATGCACATGTTTTTCAAATAACAACAAGTACAGGAAATATATTGAGCGAATTTTTGTGAATCTCTTCAGAGAAAAATGTGTGCAAACCTTGTAATCAATTGAGCACTTGTTTTTCAACAAGAAAATTGTTCTTGAAGCTTTACTACTGAATTTATCTGCTGTAAACTGTGATATTGAATTAGAGCTAAGTGTTCCACTTTGTTCTTAACACATTTGTATAATCTGTTGAGTGGAATTACTGTGTATTGTTTGTATTCTTGATACATTTACTGTAACTGAAGGTTACAAGTTATAGAAGGTTGTAATTGTAACAGGTTGTTTGCAGAGATTTTCTGCATTGATTTTACACCTACTGTAGGTTTCAGTAGTGTGTACTGCAGAGAGCAGTGTGTACTACAGGGAGTAGTATTGTAGTGTGTAAAACTGATCTTGGTGATCTGTTAGTGGAAATCTTTGCTAGTTTGCAAAGGACTGGATGTAGCCCTTGAGGAAGGGTGAACCATGATAAAATCTTGTGTTCTTGATCTTTCTTTCTCTCTTCTTGAAAGCATTTGAGTTTTTACTTTCGCACGTTCAATAAGTTGTTCATTGCGCTTACTGATTGATAACTGTACTAATATTACTGTGTGTCTAAACTTGTTAGATCATCTATATAATTGACTAATCGTGTTATTTGTCAAGTTGTTGTGCTAAATATTTTCGGATATCACTGGTTGATAATAGAACTTCTAAAAAACATACGTTTTTTAATTTAGTAGTGGTTTCTTGAACTGTTCTTTATCTAATTATTGATCTGGTTTCCCTTATTTGTGTTCTATTACAATTATTGTTATTCTCTACTTCTAGAATTATTTTTCTTTAATCTACTGATTGCTTCTGCTTTAGGCTCTAATATTGATTAGTCAATAGTATTTACTGCTTTTCTGAGAATACATTGATTGAAATCTGAATTAGTTATTCCAATAAACTGCATTGTGTCAATCCTTGTTCCATAAAATCTATTTGATTAATTGATACTATTCTTGAATATACTGATTCTTTGCTGTGTAATTCTGAATTTCATCGGTCAGTGAATTGATAAAGAATCTTCATTTAAATCTTTCATACTTTCTAGTATTTGAGAAAAGTTTTCAACAGTTCAATTCACCCCCCTCTTGAACTCAGCCTAAACCCATTTTATACACTAGAAACTCAAGAACAACAACTGATGAAGCTTTCCAACACCTACATGTCATAAACATAAATGAAGAGCACCATCAACCCCAAAACAAGAAAAAAAGCATCACTGACGGGCCAAATATCAATAAATATCAACAAGGAACACCGATAATCGATTATGGAGTAAGATAATCGATTATATGTATAAAATTTTAGGCATAATCGATTATGGTATCAGGATAATCGATTATGCTTGCAAAAATATAAGTATAATCAATTATACTTTCCACATAATCGATTATGAAGTTTGAATCTCACCGGAAGTCCCACGAAATCATTCACCGCCGACCTCTACTGCCACGTTCTCTTGGCACCACAAAATTCTCCCACAACACACCAAGTCACCGCCTTTATCACCCACCACACACTTCTAACAATGAGCTCACAAAAAAGACGATACAAGAGCACAACTACAAGGAAGAAGAAGACTCACTAGTGACCCCTCTTTCTCCAACCTCCCTCCCTTTATAATGCAAATCCCTCAACCACCATCATCAAACGCAATCAACCACCATTAAACGCGGTCAAGATTCTTCTGCCAAGTCTCAGAAGAATCTCTGGCAAAGGTGCTGGAAATCTCTGTGAAAGGTGTTGTATGGGATACTATTGTATCACATGGAAGGGTAGAAGTGTATTTTCAAATATGCCAGTGTGGCTTTCCCTCATCTTCTTCGCAGTGTAGCGCAGATGATACTCTCGCTCTCTCCCTCCTTTCCGCGCTTCTAAATCAGCGCAAATCAGCTAAACCAAACAAAAGTCATCTTGCTTTTCTGTAGTCGTGTACATTCGAACCCTCGAAGAAAATGCAATGTTAGAGATAATTGATGTAAAAGTTTTAATTGCTCTATCCATTATTGACACAAGAAAAAGTTAAATTACCAACGAAATTTTATCGACAGAACTTTATCCGTCGGTAAAATATCATTATCGATGATTTTATCAACAGATATCATGCGTCGCTAAATTTATCGATGGATTTACCGACGAATTTACTCTAAATCTATCGGTAATTACAGACGGACTCAAAAATCTGTCAGTAATTACCGACAGACTTATAAATCTATCAGTAAATTTATATACAATCAATTTACCGATGGATTTTGGATGTTTTCGATAGAATTGTCTGGTCGGTAATTTTTGTTTTTTTTGTAGTGTGAGTAAACTTTTTTTCTAGACAAAAATACACTCAGATTATGTGTTGATCGAATATATTTTTTAAGACGACAATAATGTTACATATGATGTGTCATGGAAAACTCTTCCCTTTATAGAAGAATGACTACCCATATTCCATAATCCTAACTACAAGTTAGTCAAAGAATCTCTATAGATTACGAAGTACTAATTTCTTCTGAAAAGATTTGTATCGTCATTCTCCAACACAACAAGCCTTATTACATGCATCCACTATTGAAACTTGATCTCGTTTATGTGGAGAATAGCGAAGAATTCAATGAATGGAAGGATCATGTTGACTTATTTGAACTAAAAATGATGCTTCAATTATGATGGAAGAAAAATACGAACACATCAAGGCCCTAGACGTATAAAAAATGTGCATCAAGCATGACTTTTGGCTTTGAAGCTACACACTCAACCATCATTGATAGAACAAAGATCTACCTCCAACTAGATAAACCCTATACTTGTATACCCTTTTCCATGTATACAGGAAAAGAAAAGGTAGGCATCGATGAAGAAGATGTCATTCTCATAGACTAGCGAGAGATCACCTATCAGACCAACACGATTGAGATGGGAAATCTTGCTTGAAAAGAAAGAAGAAAATTGGTATGCTTGTGATCTCAGATGAATACATGTTTTTTGAACGGCTTAAATGAGTGCAATGATTTTATGCATTGTTTGTTAACACATTTGGACTCTCTTCGGAATAGAAGTCACACATTCATCCCCATATGCTACTATGTGTCCCCTACGTTGATTTGAATATCCTCAGACTAAGTACCAGGTAAGCAAGATAAATAAATTATATTTGTGTGCTTACCGAATTCAACATGCCTTCATTGTGGAGATGCCAAGATGCTCAATTGTTTTTTATCCCAAGGTGACACAACAAGTTTCTATTATCCTTAATAAGAACCGAAACTTAAAAGTTGCCTTGGAAGCAATCAATGTATTGACACTATGCACTAAAGGCTTGTAAATAGACTTTTAGAAAAGATGTGATGTGAAATGTTATGATTGCATTCCTGATAGGACTTGGACCTAAGACATTGCTACTAACAATCTCATCTAATCTAATGGTACTAACATTAAACGATAAAGAAATTGAGGAGGTTGATTGAAGAGTTGGTCCACCCCTTATTAATGTTGCTTAAAAAGGAGGAGAAAAGTAAAGATGAAAACTTGGCATGGAAGCAAAGCTTATCAGGAAAATTGATGGGGAGATACATAATTTGAGGGGGAGCATATTGAAGATCACATATAGCTTAAGTTCAATATGAGCAAGCTACAAAGGAGCAAGATAAGGAAAAGTGATCAGACTATACATTTATTGATTTTTCTTATGCTTACATTGTAACAAACTGAGATATCAAGTCTAACATTCCTTATAAGCAAAACAAGATCTTTAGTTGTTTTAGAAACTCTATGTCTTGATGTAATGTATACCGATTATATAACCATTTGAAAAAAAATATTATATCTCCTGATATAGTCTGACTAATCAGAAATCATACTAGATTCAATAGTTTGATAACCCATCAAACTTGCACCAAACATATACTTTATGTATGGAGTTAAAAATGTTTGTGAAAATGTGATCAATAGACCTTTTTGTACATATTCATGTTTTAATTGAGTGTTTCAAGCACCACAAAAAATGGGAAGGTTGTTCAGGCAAAATTTCAATACCGTAAGGTTTTAACTAATGTTTCAAAATAATTAGGTATAAAACATGACCACATTTCGTAGTGTAAGATAACAATTTTATAAAAATAATTGATCATGTAAAATACAAGTGTTTTGTATGACAAATGATACAACACTATTTCTCAAAGTCTGATAAAGCACACAAAAGAACAAATCAAAAGTGCACTAAACATCAGATAATACACATAAAGTAAGAAAACCTTGTACATAAATAAATAGCCATATACTTACTCTATGTTTGAAGTGAATGTCTGTTTGTCAAAATGATTCATTCAAAATCAAATATAAAACAAATATCAAAGATCTCTCATGACGAGCTAAAGTTGTTCATTCATGTCATCGAGAACTTTTCAATTCTGACCTAACTATCTACCATGTACAATATACGTCAATTATGAATTAGTGTAAAATGTTATACTACATAGAAAGATAAGCAATGTCAATTATCACGGATGCTATGAAGAGAAAGGAGCAAAAATCAAAGATGTATTAAATGCAAGAATCATATTAAAGTTTGTTAGATGCAGAAGAGACATGCATACAAGCTAAAGATGTTGAATGACTATATATGATCTCGTAACAACTACCTTGTTCAAGATATATAAAAATATATCAAGTTTGAAGTAGAATAAGAGAAGAGAGGAGATATGATGCCAAAATGCTTCTCAAAACAAGAACATTTCTCTAAATCAAGAGAGTAGAGGTTGGACCGTAATAAACATGCTAATGAGATGATAGAGCACATCTCATAGTTTGATAGAAGGATCCTCAAGCTTAATGAAGATTAAAATATTGGAATCCAGATAACCTTATAGAAAAAGGTGAGTGTTTATAAATGATGAAATAATATTAAACTTCAAATAATAATCAAATTATAACAATAATATGTTAAGCATAATAAAATTTCTTAATTTGGCATCCTAAATTAAATAATGCCATACTTATAATAGCAATTATAAATGCAATTTTTGTTTGATGCCTCACTATTTAAAGCAATTGCAAGATTAACAGTGATATATAACGTGCACTTTTTACTAACAATGATACTCCTTGTAATAGATTAATACAAAATATATTAACAACATTCATGCACGATTGAATCCTAGCCCGAGCCGTGTTGATCGCACAAACACGAACCCAATCTCTTATTTGTAGAATGTATAGTATACCATGAGAAACCAAACACAAATTTTGGCCCCATTATTGCTATGATATTAGTATGGGTTACCATTGTTTTTATTATCACACTGTAATAAACATGAGTGTAGCAACATGCAATTGAATCCATTTTTGTTCACATGGTCTCGCTCCTTGGCACCTGAACCCTAGCATTGTTGGGCGTTGGCGTGAGTTCACTCTCTCTCCCATCCTCCCCGGAAATCTCCTCCAACGATCTTCCCTTAGTCTCAGTAACCAAGAAAGAGCAGAAGAACCCTAACATGTTAGTCACCGCCAGAATAATCATCGCCTTCTTGATCTTGTACGCCTCGCCACCCACCGTCAAGCTCTGTATCCCGAACGCCCCCACCAGCGCCCCGGCCTTCCCCGCTGCCGCACTCAGCGCATGGCACGTGCTCCTCACGCGCGTCGGAAACAGCTCCGCGGGAAGCACGAAGGTGGTGCTGTTGGGTCCGAAGTTTGCGAAGAAGAACGTCAACCCGTAGAGAAGAGCGAAGAGGCCCTTGCCTTCGTTCTTGAGGTAATCGTACCTCACACCGATCACAAACATGAAGAACGACATCATGAAGAAGCCCACGAGTTGGATCTTGTAGCGCCCCAGCTTCTCGATGAAGAAAACGGTGAACCAGTAACCGGGGAAGGTCCCGAGCAGAGCGATAACGAACATGGCACGTGACGTCTGGAACACTTCACCGATGGCGTTCATGTCTTTTTCTTGGTCTATGAGTCCAATGGCAGGGAAAATATCCTTCTGCGTTAGATTCTGGCTGTAAAACGCGATGTCCAGAAGAAACCAGCAGCTCATGGTTCCGATCAAATGGCGACCATGACGCTGAAAGAACTCGTTCGACCACAAAGGGTAGTTATTCGCTGCGTTGAACTCGGCCAGCTTATCCTGCTCTGCTTGGATTTCAATGTCCAAAACCCTCGCCATATCCGCCGCAGCTTGTTTTGCGTTACCTTCTATGATGGCAGTGTAACGCCCCGTTTCTGGCATCTTCATTCGCCAGTAGTAAGTCAGCATCGCCGGAACGGCACCGATCATGAGAACCAACCGCCATAGAAGATCCCCCTCCGGTTGCGTGGACAAGACGTGGTCTTGGGTATACGTCGGAGCATGGTAATAGGATTTGAAAAGCCCGGAGAGAATCATGGAGACAAGCCCCGCGAAGATGATTCCCACGCCCTGCATGGCGAACACGGCGGCTATAAACGCGCCACGTGTCCTCTTGTTGGCGTACTCTGACATAATAGTAGCGGAGAGGGGGTAGTCGCCGCCGATACCGAAGCCGAGCCAGAAGCGAAAGAAACAGAGCGTTCCCATTACGGATTTGGCGGAGGCGCCGAAGGAGAGACCGGAGGCGATGGCGCAGAGAACCATGAGGATGAGGGTGATTCCGTAGACCTTCTTGCGGCCGAGTTTGTCGCCGAGCCAGCCGAAGACTAGCTGGCCGGTGAGGGTTCCGACGAGGGCGACTCCGATGACGAAGTTGTTGACTGAGGTTGGGAGCTTCCCCGGCTTCGGGGAGCTAGGGTCGAAGTAGTACAAGCGTCCAAGAAGTTTGGAAACCGTGGAGATGCAGAAAAGGTCGTAGGCATCGGTGAAGAACCCCATGCCTGCGATCACTATGGCCGTGACGTGGTACCATTGGGTTCGCGCTGAATCAAGCGCTTCAAGCACTTCCAGTGCCATTCTTAACAAACCTTCCTTGCTTTTTCCCCCACTACTGACCTTGCCCTTTATTATCTTCTCTCACCATATATATACAAGACAAATGTTTATAGAAGTTTCAAAGTGTTTAATGCAGCCAAGGGCGTTTACTCCTAGGTTTTGGGGATGTGAACGAGAGAAAATTGGTACTTGTTTATGTGGATATTCTCCTTGCGTTGATCATCTGAGAAGGATATGCTTAATTAAGTTTTGTATGGCTTGTTCTTTGTTGCTGGCTGCCCATAGGGAACGCCATGGCATTATTCTGTTGGGGTTTTAGCTGCTTGTGACAGCTTCGCAATGAAGTGAATGTGAGACAAACGTTGATTGCTAAAAGAAAGCTACTATGCTTGTCTACAATGTGCTCTTCATGAAAATTTTATTAATATCATAAATCGTGATTGGATGGTTTCAACAAAGTGTATGTTTTAGGAAAAGGGATTTTAACAAGAAGTTGGTATTATTTTTATAATAAATGTATTATTTTTTATAGCAATTATCTTAAACATGTCATCCTAATAATAGTTTACATATAATCAAAAACATTGCTTGTATGTTTAATTTATATTTATTTTAATTTTTCTAATATTGAGTTATAATTATTAGTTTTTTTTTTTAACTTTATTTGCATTTAACCGTGGAGACAATTAATATTGAATTAAATAGTATGTTTATGAGATGACACGTGATGAGAACCCACTTAGGCTCCAAAGGTATCAAGGAACGTCAACTTCAAGCCTCAAAGGAGCAACACAACAAACAAGTGAGTGTTGATGGTTTTTTTTTTGTTTGGGAAAGGTGGTCTATATCTGCGGATGGCTCTTGGTTTGAAGGTGTAGGAGTCTTATGATGAGTTGGGATGGTTCTTGGAAGGTTGTTATGAATTTAGGGGAGGTTTACATGATAGTTCTTGGAAGAACTTTAGGGAAAGTTGCAACTAGGTGTTTAGGGGTGGCGGGATCTTGGTTGTTTTTCTAGGTCTTTTTAGGATGACACTTGGTTGGGTTATGTTGCAGATTGGTAGAAGAAGCAATCTAACTATGTTTTTCTTGGTGAACCTAGCATGAAATTTGAGGGGTGAAAGGTTGAAAGGCCTTGAGCTAATGTGTTGGAGAAATTGGTGGTTCTTGGTAAATTGTTTGTTAGACTTTAGATACAATGTATTTATTGTAAACATGGGAAAATGAGTCATCTTACTCGTTTCAACTCGATCCATTGTTGTTCCGTAAAACATGGAATGAGATTAACCTATCATGACAAAGTAGGTAAAAATATTGACCCGCTTTATTAAAAAGATGAATTGACAGACTAAAATGTTAGTTTGCAAGTTTTGAAAAAAATATCTTTTATAAAATTTTATATTTTTAATTTTTTTATTAATATATGTATATATTAAAGAATGTTTAATTATATAAATATTTCTAAAATTTTTAATTTATTAATCAATATATTTGGATAAATTAAAATAATTATTCCTTTTACAAGTTAAATAACTCTTTAATAATTAATAATTACAATAATTTACAAATGTTAATGATTTAAGTTAACATATTTACATTATTAAATATTTGTATTCTTCAACTAATTTAAGATAAAAAAGTTAATCTTTTAAACTATTTTTTATTTTTAATTTTAATTAAAAAAAGTGGATTAATGGATTATAAGTAAGAACATAGAGCGACTTGATGAATTGAAAATAACAATGAATTTGTTGGGTTGATAGGCCAACTTGAAAATCAAAATCTACCACTATAAGAAAAAAACTATTTCTATACCAATTTTTAGCTACCAAATAAATCATTGCTAATTGTGACCAAAATAGTAACCAAATTAGATTTCGGTTGCTAAATAACTATAAAATAGAAGTAATGATTGAATTTAGTGACCAATTAAGTCAAGAAAATGTTCATTATCTTCCTTGCCAAAGAGACCTATTAAAGGTGGAAGCCAAAGTTAACGTCAAATGATCTCTTGGGAAAAAAGTTAAACTTGTTTTCTTCACCAACCTCTCGACACAAAGACAATTTCAACTCTATCCAATTATCTATCATATACAGTGTTCACTTTTACCATGAATTGGTTCAAAAGGTTATGCTACCTAGGAAGATGAGCATTGCCAACTATTAAGGATGTTGTGTAGAGAAGGAGCACAAATCAAAGCCACATGAAATGCAATACAACTCAAATGAAAAAATGCATAAAATTTAAAGTTGCTCAATGGTTATACACATCCTCTCAATGAATATCTTCTTTGAGTGCCTATATAATGTTAGGTATTTAAGTATGAGTCTAGTCCCACATTGAGTAGAAACGAGAAAGTTGAGTAACATATAAGAAAGAAGACCCACAAACCCAATGCCAAGGTTTTGGGTTGAAGGTGGAGTCAATTTCTTGTGTGGGTCTGGCTTATGTTTCATTGTGTTTGAGATTTCTTTGATGTCTTCCCCATCGATTTTTTTAGCAAGTGGTATCAAAGCCGATGGTTCGTCACGGTGACTGGGAGATGACTACAGTATAATCTTAGTATCGAAAGTCTTCCTGACAAATTTTCAGGCAAGCATGTCCCATTATGATGGTGATACTTTAAAAAGGATAGTTTGTGAGGTACTCATGCTTAAAAATGTTTCTGCTCAAAGGAAAGTGTACCAATGTGAAAGAGACTCTCACTCGAGGAAGAGATGTTTAGGTATCCAAGTGTGAGTCTAGTCCTGCATTGAGTAGAAATGAGAAAGTTGAGCAACATATAAGAAAGAAGACCCACAAACCCAATGCTTTAAGGTTTTGGGTTGAAAGTGACGTCAATTTCTTATGTGGGTCTGACTCATGTCTCATTGTTGTTTGATTTCCCGATGTTTTCCCCCTCGATTTTCCCAACAAGTGGTATCAGAACCAATGGTTTTGCCAGTGGTTTGTAGCGGTGACTGGCTCAGACCAGTACAATTTAATCCTTGTATCGAAAGTCTTCCAGACAGAGGTTTCAGGCAAGCGTGTTCTACTAAGTGTGTGAATGATGGTACAAGTGAGGTATTCATGTTTAAAAATGCTTTCACTCGAGGGTGTGTACCAATGTGGAAGAGGGAAGGTGGAGATAATTCTTTATATGGACCTGACTCATATCTCATTTTCTTTGAGATCGCCCCGGTGTTTGAGCCAAGCACTGCCACAAACCATCAACTTTGATATCACTTATTGGAAAAATTAAGGGGAAAACCATCAGGGAGATCAAACAACAATGAGACATGAGTCAAACCCAAACAAGAAATTGATGTCACTTTCAACCCAAAACCTTAAAGCATTGGGTTTGTGAGTCTTATTTCTTATATTTTTCTCAACTTTGTCATTTGTACTCAATGCCTAGACTCACACTCAGATACCTAATACATAAAACCATTTATCAAGAAGAAGATTAATAGGGAAAAGGTAGCACTGTGTTGAAATGTTATTGAAATTCCTCATACCTCTACAAAGCTTAAAAAAAGATCTCAAAGCTGATGACAACAAAGATTCTATCATATCCCAAAGCTAAGAGCAAATGTTGTTTGTCTTTTTACGTATCTTCTACCTGCTACATTTGTGGGTTTCTATGTTATTGTTTTTTATTTATGTGGTAGACACTTTTGGAGTAGATTTATTTAAGTTGATCCTTATAATATATATTATAGTAAATTAATTATATTGTATGCTTATTTTTTGTCACACCTTATCAAAACAACAATTTAAATAAAATGAAATGTATTAATTTATGTTTTGCAAATTTTCAATTCAAATTAAACAAACAAGAATCACATTTAGATAATGTGTAGGTATATTGGAAGGCGTAGTGTAAAATTGATATTACCATGACAAAGTTAGGATTAACTTTTAGCAGTAGTCATTTGTGATGAACTGTTCTAATTTATAAAAGATGGAAGCGAAACACTTTTTAGAATAAATTTCCAAGAAGTGTCCCGTAATTGGAAGTTTCTAATAGACATAATATACTTAGAGTGACAACAAAATGTTGTTGGCTCTTACCAAAATGGTTTTGGAGGCTTTTTGCGAGAATAAGGTATAGATTGTTTGTTTGAACAATTGTACAACATATCTTTTGGATTTGTGTTGAAAATATAATAATGAAACTAACACTTTGTTTGGATGAAACAACCGATTTATGAAAATAGATCAATAATAATGAAATAAGAAGAAAGTATAAAAATTGATACAAGAAAAATTAATTAAAAATTAAGATTAATATAAGAAAAAGTTGGCGACTCACTTTTCTCACAAACCAATGAAGATTTGAAGGGGAAGCAACAACTTTAATATAATTTATTATATAATTAATTTGCATCATTATTTATCAATGTTTATATTTATATTAAAAAAAATAAATATTAATTAATTATATAATATAATATAATAATAATAATTTTAATTAATACAAAATAATAATAATAAAAGTAAAAAATATTAATAATAAATTTATAAAATAATAACAAAAAATGAGATAATTAAGAAATCCTTATAATATTAATATTAAAACCTAATAATAATAATAATAATAATAATAATAATAATAATAATAATAATAATAATAATAATGTTATAAATAATAATTTTAATAATAATAATAATAAAATTAAAAATTATAATAATAATGAAAATGAATTTTTAAAGTAATAATAATATTATTAATAATTGTTATTTTATTAATCAAATCTATCACATTATTTATAAATTTTTATAAACATTTTCTTTATTTATCATCTTTTAATCCAAACAGACCTACTGTTTATTCACTTTCACAACAAATTCATCGTTTTCCACTCCCTCAAATTCAAACTAAACTTAAAAATATGTTTACTTCAAAGCGTGAATTCATAAAAGTGGATAAAATACGAAAAAAACTCAACGATCAATAAATAAAAAAGTAATTAAATAAGTAATTAAATACGAAAATCGAGATATAATTTTATATCCACGATTCTTAGTTAATATAAGAAGATTTAAGAAACTTTTTAAAAAGATTAAAATAATATTATATTTTTTTATAATTCATCGTTATTATTAATTTATTTATATTTATGTTATTATTATCATAAAATAAATATGATTATTATATAATATAATATGTTAAGAATAATAAAATATAAAATATTATTATATTAAAATAATAATAATAATTAAATTATAAAATAATAATAAAGTACTAATAAAAATAAAAATTTAGTAATAAATTTAGAAAATAATAATAATAATATTATTATAATTATATATATATTTTTTATATAATTAATTCAATATAAGCAATTTATTAATATTTACAATTATATTATAAAAAATTAAATATAATTAATTATATAGTATACCATAATAATAATAATTGGTAAAGTAATAAAATTTTAAAATAAGAATAAAATATAATAAAATAATAAATAATAAATATTAATAATAAATTTCCAAAATAACAATAAATAATATAATATAAAAGAAATATTAAAAACTAAAAATAATAATTATAATAATAAATATAATAAAATTAAGTATAACAATAATAATAAAATTAAAATCATAACAAAAATAAAAATAAATTTATAAAATAATAATATTACTAACAATAATAAATTAATTTTTATTTTAATTTAAAAACAATTTATAATCTTATAATTTCATTAATTAAAAATTAATATTTCATTAATCACACTCAACAAATTAATTATATTTAATTTTAAATTAATTTCAACCATAATTTCATCTACTTAAAAAAATATTTTATCAATCACACAAATCACATGAGTTACAAAATTTTATAAACTTTTCACTCAAATCTCACTATCTTTTTTCTAATTCAAAACAACCAAACTTTCTACATACTTTCATATCAAATTAATTCAAATCAAGTGCGTGAAATTCAATCTCTAATCCAAACAAAGTTTAAAAATAATAAGTGTGAAATATTATTTTTAGGTCTCTATGTAAGATTTATTTATTTTATATTTTCTTATAGGGTTGAAGCACCCAAATGATTCGCATTTATATAATTATTTTTGCCAACAAAAACGTTCAAAAAATCTATATGAACATACCACTGTCAAGTTAGGTTTAACTTTGGTTTTACCATTTCAGGAAAGCCATGAATACACCACACAATTTTTCATAACGATAACAAAACAAAAGTAAAAATATTAAAGTTTGTTAAGTTTAAATCAATAAAAAATAAAATCAAAATAAATTAAAAATTTACTAATTAACTATTCTATGTTGACTATTTTTTAATAGACTAACTTTGATTGTTTAATATTAAATAATAAGATCTATTTATATATATATATATATATATATATATATATATATATATATATATATATATATATATATATATATATATATATATATATATTACTGTTGATGTTTTTTTATTTTAATTTTTCAAGTATAAGCAGCTTAGTCTAAAAGCTGACAACGATTT
>Ga0209700_101530_pt1 | contig 48062 bp, 21 predicted proteins | sample SiratroredBW_FD_187528 | JGI IMG/M metagenome (GOLD analysis project Ga0209700, IMG submission 187528) | Root nodule microbial communities of legume samples collected from California, USA - Siratro red BW (SPAdes) (version 2) | ecosystem: Host-associated > Plants > Roots > Nodule | place: USA...
AAAACTATATAAATATAAAAAAAAAAAAAAAGCAAATTAACAATAAACTCTAAATTGATTAAGGTTTATATGACTTTTGTAATATTATATACTATATATAGAGTTTTTACAATGACTTAATACAGTGTTTTTAGTAACTTTTATCCAATTTCATCTCTTTAAACACTTTTTAGATTTATTCTTTTAAAATTTCAAGTTTATTTTCATTGTTCTTTACAAACTTTCTTCTATATTTGGAGCACTTTCATATTTAACAATTCTTACTTTCTAAATTATAATTGGTTCATTCTTTTCCTTGTTCTCTTTAGTTTCCAGTTATACAATTTAATTTTTTTACATTTGATTGCTTTCTTTATGACTTTATAGATTTTTAGATTAATTTTCTGATTTGATTCTTAGTCTATTGGTTGAGATTTTTGTTATGATTCTAAATATTCAAATTTCAACGTTCTTGAAGAATGTAGTTGATTTTGTTGTGGAAAACCCTTTGAATTACATATTGGATTAAGTTTAGAATTATATAATTATTTAAAATTAAATTAATTTAGAATTATACAATTATTATTTTAATTAAATTCATAATTATAATTTGAAATTGAATAAGTTGGATTATTTCTTATTAGCTTTCAAATAGGAATATTTATGAATTAACGTAGTTTTTGTTTTATAATTATAAATAGGCCCAAAATTAAATGATACATAATTAACTAAGGAGAAAATTAAATAATTAATCATTACTTTTGATTTTAATCATAGAATTTAATTAAAACCTCTTGAAATTTCTTAAACTTAATCCTTTGAAATTAAAATTGAAAATGAGATTAAATGTCAATGTTTCTTAGGAATACAATATAAGTTAATCAGTGGCACTATATTATAAAATCTTGTTTGGTCCATTTATGTGATTAGAGAATTGAATTCATCAATAAAAGGATGCTAAATATACATTTGTTATGATGAAACCTTTTATCCTTCGTATCCAATTCCGGTTTTATCATGAAACCTTCTGTTCTTCATATTTAATAGTTAGATAATATTGTTAAAGAGGACAAACCAACAATTAAAGGATGAAATTTATTTACTTTTACCATTAGTTTTTAATTTATATTATTATTTTTTAAATCATACTCATTCTAAGTTCATGGAGAAATATCTCTATAAATAAAAAACCTTTATAGAAAGATGAAATTTAATCTCTAAAGGAATATGCCTCCCAAACTTTAAAAAAAATCTTGATAGCTTAATTCTTCTTTTCATAGTTAAGAATTTTGCTTCAGTAAGATATAATATAAAGTTTAAAAATCTTAATGGCTTAATTCTTCCTTTCATAGTTAAGAATTTTGTTTGAGTAAAACCTAATATAATTTCAGAACATCATTAACTTGATGTTATTTTCTATGTTGATTCATGTTAGGTATTTAAATGAGAGAATGAGATAAGAGTCCAACCTATATAAGAAAATACTACTACCTTCAATCCAAAACTTTAAGACATTAGGTTTATGGGTCTTCTTTCTTTTACATTGTTCAACTTTCTTATTTCTACTCAATGTGGGACTTAGATTCATACTTGGACACTCAATCATTCTCCCTCATCATTTTCAAATACGATATAAGCATGTCCATATAAGCATGTCCATTTGCTAAAAGAATGGAGGGAAGAAACACTAACAAGAATAAGAATTGATTCTAACCCACGTAAGAGAATGACATCACGTTCAACTCAAAACCTTAAAATATTATATTGGTAGGTCTTCTTTTATTATATATGTTGCTCAATTTTTTTATTTTTACTTAATGTAGACATTAGACTCATACTATACTTACGTAACTTATAATTCAGCTTTAAGGAAAAGAGTTTAAACCATTTGTGAGTCATGAAATAAGTCATAGAATATATATTTATTAAATTCAATCCTCTTTTTCATAGACATCGTAATTCTAAGCATGAAAAAAATACATAGGTATGTTTCATTTTAAACAGATTAAATCAAATTGAAACCTTTTTCTCCAATCATAATTACTTATTGATTTATAATTAAAAATGTGAAATCCACTACTGATTTGGAGAAAAAGTAATTCTAAGACTATAATTATATAATTTTTTTAATGTTTTATTGATAAAAACCAATTATATGATTTGATTCCTGTTTTGTAACGATATTTATATCTCTAAAATGATTAATTCATTTTTGATATAATTAATATTAGAAGGAAGATTCATGTAATCTAATCTAGGAACTCATAATAATACGTAGTATCTCACATCACACAACAGCAAGACTAAATTGACTTCCTAAATTTAATTTCAACGAACTATTTAGCAGTATTAACCTAATTTTAGAAAAATTTTGGAAAGAAAATGGCAAACTTAAATAATTTTATTTTATTTTATTTGGTTAAAGGTCGTGTCTGGTCCAAGTCCGCGCTTAGTGTCAACTCCCTAAGATAGCGCGTGACTTCATCCTCCGTTTACCGACTCAGATTTTGCACGTTCGGAATATTTACGATATTGCCACCACTCTCATTTCCTTCTCTCTGTTCTGTTCTGTTCTCTGGCGATACAATTTCCTCTCCCATTTCCTTCTCTCGTTATCTTCTCTTCTCTCTCTTTTTCCGTAGATATGTCTTCTGCCGGCGGCGACGGTACCTCCGGCGAGCCTCGCCAGTACTTCTGCCACCAGTGCAATCGCACCGTCTCTGTTACCCCTTCCCCCTCCTCCGATCTCCTCTGCCCCAATTGCAACAGCGGCTTCCTCGAAGAACTCGAAATCCCTAACCCTAACCCTACCCCGTCCAATCATTTCTTCCCCGACTTCCCTCTCGCCGGGGCCGCCGCCATTCCTCTCGTCTTCCCAGGAGGAGCCGGCGAGCCATTCGACGATTTCTCCACGCTCTCCGGCATTCGATCTGACGCCGCCACCACCGATACTGCCCTCGCCCCCTTTGTCCTCCTCCAGAACTACTTGCAAACCCTAAGAGCCGCCGGCGGTGGCGGGAACCTTCAACTCGTGATTGAGTCCGGCGACCCCGGCGGAGCGTTCCGGTTTCCCGGCATCACCCACGGCGACTACTTCTTCGGTTCGGGCCTTGAGGAGCTGATCCAGCACCTTGCTGAGAACGATCCAAACCGCTATGGCACCCCGCCGGCTTCTAAGACGGCCGTCGAGGGGCTGCCGGACGTCTCGGTCACCGAGGAGCTGCTTGCATCGGATTCCTCACAATGTGCAGTGTGCAAAGACACGTTCGAACTCGGTGAAACCGCGAAACAGATGCCCTGTAAGCATATATTCCACGGTGACTGCATTTTGCCTTGGTTGGAATTGCATAATTCTTGTCCCGTTTGTCGATATGAGCTGCCCACAGATGATCCTGATTACGAGCAGAGGGCCCATCGCGGTGGCGGTAGTGGTGGCGGTAGTGGAGGTGGTAGTGGAGGCGGTAGTGGTGGCACCGGCAGTGGGGTGTCTCCCCAGGTGAATTGGAACCTGGCTGTGGGGCCTGGTGGTTCTGCGGATTCGTCTGGTGGCGGAGACAATTCGCAGCGGAGGAGGTTTAGGGTGTCTTTGCCGTGGCCCTTCAGGCAATCTGTTTCTTCTGGTGCTGAGACAAGTAATGTTGGCGGTGCCAACAATGATGATAACAGTAATATCAATAGTGGGGAAAACAATAGTGGGCAATCGAATTCTGGAAATAGGGGGAATCAGAATTTTGGGTCGGAGACCAGACAGGAAGATCTAGATTGAGAAGCACTCGTGTTTGATATGTAAGTTTGGATGTTACCTGTTTCTTTTGAGTGTTGAATTTTGGTTCTCTTGGATGTTTTGCTTTTTGCAAATTATGATCAAGGTTTTTGCATTGTGCTGTTGTCTGTTTCTAATGGCATAATTAAGATGATGAATTAGAATAAAAGTCTTACGTTATGCTTCGTTTGGCTTTGGGTTATTGTAGTGATATACTAGTTTATTTTGGCTCTTTGTGATTCTTCTCGACTGAATGTAATTGTGTTAGGAGTTGCACGTTAGCCATTAGGTACAAGATAGATATGGGTACCTCAATCAAAGAAATAGTGTGGTTTCTAACCATACAAATTCGGCTAAATAGTTGTTCTGTTGCTACTTTTGTTGGTGTATAATTTTTTTGGGGGGAGGGGATATGAAGAGCTTTGTTCTATCAATTTGTTAATTGTAGAAGTGGACCAAAGGAAGTGAATATGGTTTCTCTTTTTTTTCTGACTTGAAAAGCAAAAGTCATGAGTTAATTAATGAGTTATGGCGGACTTTAGTTCTTACCTCCTGGGAGATAAATATAGTCATTGACACAACAGCTTTTTTTTTATATCTCTTGTACTGTATAAGTATGAACTTGAACTTCCATGATTAGAACTTTCTTTTCATCATGTGTGCGTAATGGTAGAGCGTAGGCTTCCTTTTGCTAGGAAAAAGATCTACTGGAATGCTAATATGAAATGAAATGCATCCCATCAGGTGGGTATATTTTATAAAATGATTTACTTCTTGGCGATCAATGAGATCCATATTGTACTGTTGTAATTTAGGAAGTTGTAGTTTTTATGATAAATAAACTATGATCAGTATTGGTATATTTTGGCTAAAGCACTTTAAAAAATGCTACTTTTTATGTGATTTTGCCAAACTTAAATATTTAATGTACTTAAATAAGTATCTGTTAAATGACTAATTAGTTGGTGGTCCAACTTATAGGATAAATGGAATAAGGAGTTTCTATCCAACTTGTAGACTACTTGATCCACCTTGTTAATCCCATTAGTTGACCAAATGTATCCCTGCATTCTGTTTCATATAATTTCATGTGCATAAGATAATTTTGATTGGGACAAATATAAAGCAACTACAACAAAAGTCTTGGTGATATAAATCGCACGACATCATTGAGCTTGATCAAAAACCAATTTTTCAAATTAATAAAATTTCAGTACATCTACCTTCTCCTAGTCATATTCAAGAATAGCTCTATTATTTCTGATGTCTATCTCTGAAAGTCTTTAGAGTTTATCTCTTTCCCTGATTCCTCTGTCAAAACTACTTAATCCATAAATATGAATTAAATTAGGGATAATCTTTTGTATATCTTTGGTAAGGACATCTGAATTATATTGAACAAGTTAGAACTCAAAATTGAACCTTTATACTTTATCATATACTTTTTTCAGTAAGTTTTTTTTATATATTTTGGTTCCTCCCAACAACTCTTGTTGTGGATAAATAGCTTCTGCCATTTACCTTGGCATAATATGTGAAGTACAATTTGTGAAATAGTAGCATATTGTCCTGTTAATAACTTGGTGCTGCTCGTATAGTTGTCGATAGTGCTCAATTAAAGTCAAATTAAAATTTCCTGTCAGGCAACATGACAATTTCCTTCAGGAGCAAATATTCAGTATTGTATAAATTTTTTAAAGGTAAGTTATTTTTTTATTCTTGCTAAATCTGTAGGATATGGTTACTAAGAAAATCTTTTAACTATAGAAAGTGTTTAATTTGAAGGTCTTTCCTTTTTTAACAGACCGCACTTTACCAGAGTGCCATTCAGGAAGTCTGAGTGATTATATTCCAACAACTGGTCCCTATTTTATTTAGGCCAAAATATCTATAAAATCATTCTAATAATCATTTTTATGTTCTGTCATATCAAAAATCAGCTGATAAAGTGATAAAATGTAATATTGAATACCAAAATAACACTTAGTACTGCAATACATTTGCTACACCGGAGACAAAAGTCTCCTATGAAAAATATTCTGTTCACAAACTGTGCAAATAACTTTTAATTACACAACCTATTATATGATGTATACTTCTAATGCATAAGTGCTGTGATGCAGTTTCAAACTATGTAAGTCCTGATACATGATTATCAACCTTATTTTTCCATGCAAACCTTTCAGCTTGAACATTAATCCAAAAATGTGGAAAAATTGTGTAGACAGTAAGAAATAATTGTGGAATTGCTTCTCTTGATTTCAAAAGCAAACAATACATGGGTATTTAACAAAAACAAAATCCTAATGAAAGGAAATACATCTCCTGAAATAAAGCAAATAAATCTCCATAAATAAAGACTCTAAATCAGGAGTAAATCTACCAAATAACCTTCTAATCCGAATCCCTTAATTTTTGGGATTTCTTACAAGCAAGTCTATATTTATATTCAATCAATCTATTTTATTGTACATTAAATGTGCAATATTTACATCCATATTTCAACAAAATGCTTTCTAATAAATTTGCTATTGCAGAACCAGTTATGTTCTATAGCATATTTTCCTAATAATGAACTACTTGGAGATGGACAGCAACCATAACCCATACACTCTGACTCTGTTAGGGGTTTTGGTGGGGGATTCTTTCAAGCTTCCCAATAATCTTAGGTTGAGAATGTTAAGGTTTTATGTTTGGTTGGACAATTTAAAAACTAATTCCCTGGAACCTAGTGTTTCCTGAAATTGTTTGTAATTAAGTTTCCCACTGAAACTTTCTGATGAGAGGGGTTTGAAATCCAAGATTTTCGTGGAGGGATGGTGTTTTTATACAATTTTGTCTCTAATCCCGAAGAATATTTTAAACATACCAAACATATTTATGACATTTTCTGGATACAAGGCTTCCTGGATGTAAAAATATTTTGTATACTAAAACACCTTAATTAGTAAAATATAGGACACTGGGTCATCTTACACACGGAGAGAGACTAATGGAATGAAATAGGGGAAACATTCTTATATATTCTTCTTTTTCTCATATATGATCCTCACGAAAGGATATAAAGAGTTGTTGTTTTACTAAGCAAAGAACTTTTGGGTGCATATATATTTGGGGAGGGGGCTGTGATATAGAAATGAAATAGAAGTAACATTACTGAAGATCCAAGTTGATAATACTTAAAGAAAATTTAAGAATAGCTTGAGAGATCTTAACTTAGATCTCTCTACTTATTTAGATCATGTATTTATAAATATCACTTCCTTACAACAGATGCTTAAGGAAAGAGAAAAAAAAAAAAGGATTTAAAGAAACCTCTAGGATCCTAGGTTACATGTAGATACAACACATAACAACTTTTGATCATATGATAATATAAATAATTCTAACACTCTCCATCAAGATGGAGCATAGAAATTGTATGTTCCAAAATCCGAGCTCCTCAAGGATTTTGTAAAAATGTCTATGATTGGAGCCAACAAACTCAATGCAAATTTCCTTGCACAATTTTCTCTAACAAGATGACAGTCAATTTCTATGTGTTTTGTTCTCTCATGAAACACGGTGTTGGAAGGAATGTGAAGAGCCGCATGATTAGCACAATACATCCTCATTGTTGAATTTTAGAAAACCTTAGTTTTTGGATAAATTGTTTTATCCACACAAGTTCACGAGTGATGCTACTACCCTACATTTAGCTTCAACACTTGATTGAGCAACTACATTGTGTTTCTTGTTTTTCCAAAAATAATATTCCTTCCAATGAAAACATAGTTGTGGAACCTTTGTCTGTAGGAGACCTTGGCCAATCAGCATCACAATATTCAAATATTTAGGTATGTACTTATTTCTATATAAAAGACTTTGTCTTGAAGCCTTTTTGAGGTATCTGAGAATGCAAAGGACAACATTTTAGTGATCAACATGAGGAGCCTGCATAAACTAACTAACCATACCGATAATGGCTCGATAATGAGTGACACGATAAGTCCAACAAACGTTGTTAGGATAAGTTCTAATATCATCTTATATAGTGAATTTTAAGCTCAACTCAACATCACAAAATCGATTTTTAAAGTGGGGTTTGCATCCTCTTATATACTATAATTTAGCCATGTCTCTAATCAATGTAAGATCTCCAACACCCTGAATTGGACATCTCAAACGTGATACTAAATTGTTGGTTGTTCAGTAAGGTCTAATAGAGGGTGGCACAATAGGATCAATTGACCTTGCTTTGATAGGCTTTGATACCATCTTAGAAAGTGAATTTGAGTCTAACTTAACCTTACAAAACTTTCTTGTAAAATGAGTTTTCCACCCACTTATATACTACAATTTGGTCATATCTCTAGTCGATATGGGATCTCTTACAATTATATCATCAACATACACAATTAGATCAACACCTTTCTAGGAGGTGTATGATAATAGAAGACTAAATTATATGCTTCACTGTGTTTTAGCCCAAAAATTTGACAAATATGACTAAACTTTTCAAACCAAACATGTTGAGATTGTATAAGCCCATTGAGGTACCACTTCAACTTACAAACCAACCAAACTCCCACTGAGCAACAAAACAACCATGTAGATGTCCTCCTCCACATCGCCATGGAAGAAAAAATCTCAATATCCAACTGATAAAGAGACCAATGGTGAAGAGCTGCCACAATAAAGAAGAGAAGTACAATAGTCATTTTGGTTGCAAGAAGAAAAGTATGACTGTAAAATAGACCATATATTTGAGTATAGCCTTTGGCCAATGATAGGACTTGGTGACCAACCTCACCATTTGACCCAACTTCAATGGAGTACACCCATCCATAATCAATTGTCTTCTACTTAGGTGACATATGATCCAAGTCCCATGTGTGCTTATGTTCAAGAGCCTACATTTCAACAATCATGGCTTGTCACCTTCCAAGTTGATTAAGTGCTTTAATCATGTTTTTTGAAATGATAATAGAAGACACATAAAATAAATGAGAAATAGGAAGCAAATGCCCGATGATAGTCTAGAAAATTGTAAATAAGATGAGGATTACAGCCTACAGGTAGAACAAGAACTCTTTTGGAGAGCAATGGGTTGACTAGAATCTTCATTATTAGGAGTCAGAATTCAGTGATAATTGTGAATGACTTAATGAAAATGACTCACCATGTAATATGAGACCAATCAGTTGTGGCTAGCATTGGTAAGTTCTGATGGGTAACGACTATGACCCTAGTGTGTTTAAAGTTGTAGAGGAACGTTTGAAGTTGTAGAGGAACTTGGAGGGTTGTGAAGAGTCTAAAACCAGGTTCAACGACTATAATGGGGAAGATTTGTTGGACATAATCAACTTCATGAAGGGAAGGAACTTCAAAAACGTTGACATTTGCAGACATATAATACCTTTTTGTTTCAGGAGAATAACAACGATACCTTTCTTGCAAACGATAATATCCTAGGAAGACACATTTGATTGCTCTTGCCGATAGTTTGTCTAGACTGAAGATAAGTCATGTACAAAACACAACCAAAAACACGAGGAGTAACTTGAAATAGAGGTTCATTTAGGAACACAATGGAATATGCAATTTTATTATCAAGGGGTGAAGAAGGCATTCCTTTAATAATAATAAAAATTGTAAGAATGGCATCACTCCAATGATGATCTAAATCTGCACCAAGTAATAAGGTGTGTAACCAAATGTCTATTTTTCTCTATCCTATATCATTTTTGTAAGGTGTACTTGGACAAGTAGATTGATGCAAAATTCTATGTGAACTGGATGGTAGAAAATTCAAAAGAAAAATATTCTTTGGCATTCTAAAATAGCCATCTAATCAGAGACATTAGGACTTTTCTGGAAGACTATTATTGATATTTTATTTTCCAAAAATGAAATATATAGATGTAATAACAGTGAAAATGTTAAAAAAGACTTGCATTTAGAAGATGATGATTGGCGATTCCAATCTAGGTAAACTTATTTTGACATTTGTTGGTATTTACTTGTATGTTTTTGTTTAAGACAACTATGACTTCTTATTGTTAATTATAAAGATTGCTAATGTTAATTTATCATTCTTTAGAATTTAGAAGTATATAGTATGCGTTATATAAACTGTATAAAAAATGTTAAAATTGTAGTTATTCTGCTATACACTAGCATTTGTGGAGGTAGCCACTATCCTAGATTTAAAACATTGTATTTTTATTACAGACTACCTTCATTAATTTTCTTTCATGTTTAGTGCTGCTAAAATGACACGGACTACAAGAAATTTTCTGTACTTCGCGATCTTGATTGCATACTTGTTGCCCTATAGTGAATTTGAATTGGATTGGATCGTGCCCTTTTAATTTGACAGGTAGTTATATTTGATGATGGTTGTAAAGGGTTCTTTAAAACTTTATTTCTTCGTTTAAGGTCATGGCTTCACATTTTTCTGATGTTCTATTTTCATATATAAAGGACTATATAGATATCAACAAAAGAATATGGTTCATATATTCATCAAATTATTGAACTTTTGTTATCTTACCGGTATCCTATAGTTCTTGGTAGATTTAAATTCTCAAATTTCTATGTTTTTTATTAAAATTGTGGTTATTATTTTATTGTTGGGGTGTATGTACCTATCTTATGGATTGAGTGTTATGGGCTATAGTTATTCCTTGTATTGTGCACTTTTCTTATCTATATACATGAAGATGAAATACATTAGTTGAGGACAATAATTATTGATTCTTATCACCTCTAAATTAAAGTTGGTATTAAAGTGGGATCGATCCTGCGTCTTCTTTCATTGTCGAACTGTCACTATCCACTACCACCATCCAACATTTTGTTTTGCCTCGAAAAGTTAAGGTTAGGTGTGCCTTAAGGAGTGCAACCCAACCCCGGTGTTCACGTGACCAAAAGCTACGGGACATGCTTCCATGTGCTGATCTTCATCGGTGTTGCACCAGTTGTGCGCTCCACACATTGTCTTCCAGTGGTTAGAATCTTGGACCATCGCCATTCTTCTCGTTAGCATGTTCTGTGCATGTTTCTACCCTTGGTTCCCTATTTCAACCTCCTTGGATAAGTGGTCTAGTCTCTCCCTTCTGTAGAGTTATGGTTCCTTGGTCAACGATATGCAATGTTGTTCCGATTGAAAATAAATCTTGGTGGTAAAAACTTGACTTCCAGATATGTGTTGTTTTATGACAATAGGTTGAACACAATGTGTTAGAGATACTTGGATACTTCTTTTCGGGAAAAGGCTCTGGATATTTTTACTAATTATTCAATGTCTCTTTGATGCGACTCCAAAAGTAGCATCCCTCAAATAGACCAATCATGATATGATCTCACATATCCAAAGGCTCGAGCTACATTAAAAGAACTACAAGATTTCTTGTGTTTGACTCATTGGAGGACATCAACAAAAACCTTATCTCAAATTTTAATCATGTATATGATCAAATTCAAGTTGATGATTAAATTCCTTCTATGGACATTTTAGTTACTAGATTTCTTTAGATGCCTAATGGTAGCAACCTGTGGAAGAGGAGTTTGTAACAATCGAGGACACGTTGGCCGAAGTGGACGTTCACAATGCACATACCCCAAAAAATGGGTCATACCCAAGAAAGTTATTACTTCTTACGTGATTAGGCAGCCCATGTGTCTAAATTTGAAAAGAGAGGTTGCAAGTGTTCTAATGAGCAATACCATGAATATTTAAGGCTTAAAAATGAAAAAATCAACAATCAAGCTCAATCTTCTTCAACGCCAAGTGTTTCAATAACTTGTATTTCTAAGGTCAAGGTTTATGGATACTTGACACAGGTGCTTCTCATCACATTTCTCCTAATAACTTCGCATTTTCATTTATTTCTTCTCCAAAAATTCCCCAATTTGTTATAGTAGCCAATGGATCCAAAGTTGCATCCCAAGGAATTGGTCAAGTTCCCTTATCTTCTTTAAGTCTTAATTCCATCTTGAATGTTCCATGTTATTCTTATAATTTAACCTTTCTAAGTCAATTAACTTGCTTTTTAAATTGTTCAATAATCTTTTATGTTAATTCTTTTGTTATCCAAGAACATGGTACGGGTTGTCTGATTTGCGAAAGACATGAATCACGAGGTCCTTAGTACCTCAAAAGAACATGATTTTCACAACGTATTCTACATCAGTCTACTTGTCCCCACACACCATAAGAAATGGCATTGCAGAGTGGAAAAATAGACATCTCACTGAAATTGCATGCACCCTAAAGTTGAATACAATGCTCTTGTACGTAAGTTTGGGAGATGCAATCCTCATTGTTGGTTTACTGAATAAAATGTCTTCTTCTCTTGAAAATCAAATTTCCCTCACTTCATTATTTTTCCTAATGATCCTTTATTTCATATCTCTCCAAGGGTGTTTGGTTGTAAGTGTTTTGTTCATAATGACTAGGTAGATTAATGACTGTAGATTTAAACAAGTTTTCTGCAAATGCTATTAAATGCTTTTTCTTGGGATATTCTCCTTTTTAGAAAGGATACACATGTTATTCTCTAACAACCAAAAGATATTATATGTTGGTTTATGTTACCTTTTTTGAGGAGACATCCTTTTTTCTCATCCCCATGGAACTCCTTCTCAACAAATTCTCCCTGTTCCATCCCTTGGTCAGCTGATGATTTTGACTTCTTCTCACTTCAATCTCAATGAAAACCTGACTTCATCCCTTACTCATTGTTCAGCTAAAGTAGCTCCACTACCCATCCTTACATTCTAGCGCAAGACGCAAAAGATCCTCTCACGATTCTTGAAGTATCTCAAGATTAATATCCTCCTCCAATAGTTTTCCATGTGATAGATCCTTCTCCATCAACTCCTTCACATGACTCCATTTCAAATTGGCCCATCTTTCTTAGGAAAATTATTCAATCTACTAGTAATCCATATCCTGTTTATATTTGTCAAGTTATCATTGCCTGTCTCCATCATACTCTCTTTTGTTTTCTCTATATGTTGTACTCCTATTCCTTAAAATGTCCATGAGGCACTTAATCATCTTAGAATATGGCATGCCATGAATGAAGTGTAGGCTCTTGCAAACAATGGCACGTGTAGGCTTGTTCCTCTTCCCCCTGGAAGAAGACAGTTGATTGTAGATGGATCTATGTTGTTAAAGTTGGGCTTAATGGTGAAGTTGATCGTCTTGAAGCTCAGCTAGCAATCAAAGGATATGCCCAAATTTATGGACTTGACTACTATGGCCAAGTTTGTCATTTGTCATTGGCCACTTTACAATCTTGACACTAAAAATGTTTTCCTTAGTGGTGATATTAAGGAAGAAATTTACATGAAGCAGCCTCCTAGATTTGTTGCTCAAAGAGAGTATAGTTTAGTGTGTAAGTTACACCACTATTTCTATGGATTGAAACAATCACCTCGACCTTGGTTTGGTTAATTTAGTCATACTGTGCAGACTTTTGGATTAAAGCAAAGTGAGGAAGGTTATTCAGTATTCTATTGTCATACTTCTCTTGGAAAGTGTGCTCATCTAATGGTTTATTTTGATGATATGATTATTATAGAAAAAAATGCCACTAGGATTTTTCAAGTAAAGGAACAATTATTCGGCCACTTTTAGACCAAAGACATTAGTTATCTGAAATACATTTTTGGTATTGAAGTGTCTCGTTTAGAGGAAAGTGTTGTTATTTCACAACAAAAATATGTTCTTCATATTCTTAAGGAGACAGGGATGGCAAACTGCAAGCCTATTGATAGTTTTGTGGACCCAAATCAAAAGTTAATGGTGACCAAGGTGAAAATTTTCAAAATCCTGAGAGATATAGGAGGCCAGTAGAAAAACTTTGTTATCTCACTATAATAATACCTGGTATCTCTTATGCAATTGGAGTTGTTTGTCAATTTATGTTGTATGAGGTCAAGGGAAACACTCAAATACATCAAAAAGGCTCCAGGATAAGGATTGTTAAATGAGGACACGGGAAATACTCAAATTATAAGGTGTTGTGATGCAAATTGAGTTGGTTGTCCCATTAATAGGGAGATCCATCTCAAGATATTGTGTTTTCATTGGAGCTAATACTGTCTCTTTGAAGAGTAAGAAATAAAATGTTAGTGCAGAAGCCAAATATAAATCTATCACTTTGGTCACTTATGAACTTTTGTGGATTAAGCAACTCCTTCAATGTTGAAAATTTGTGAAGTTAAATAGATGAAGTTGTATTGTGATAATCAAGCAGCCCTTGTCTCCAATCTAGTGTTTCATGAGAAGCAAACACATAGAGATCAATTGTTATTCTCTAGTAAACCCCAAACACATATATATAGAAGTTATTATCCAACGAACTTAATATCAAATTTATCATTTCTAATGACTGGCTTGCAGACATCCTAAGTCTTTAAGAGAGCCTTAGTTTATATATTCCAAGCTTGGTGCTTGCAATTTATATGCTCATTCTTGAAGGGAAATGTTGAGATTGTGGTTATTATTTTATTATAGAGCTTTCATAAAGCTGTTTTGGGTGTATATACCTATCCTAACGATGGAGTGTTACATGCTATAGCTATTCCTTGTATTTTACTCTCTTTTTCTATATATATGAAATACATCAGTTGAGCACAATCATACCTATCCTAAGGATGGAGTGTTACCAGCTATAGCTATTCCTTGTGCTGTACTCTTCTCTTTTATATATATGAAATACATCAGTTGAGCACAATATATGATTTTTATTACGTCTAAGTTCGATAGATTTTTCATAGTCATTGTTGAACTTTATAGAAGTCATGCTTGCTTGCTTTAGGGGGAGCCCTGGTTTCTTGAAAGATATCAATGTGGAAATTGTTTGTATGAATTGTCTATCTACCATCATCGGCTTTTGATGTTTCTGTATTTCTCATCTGCTGATTTACAAACAAAAGTCAAAATTTCCTATGAGAAACGTGAGCCATTTCTCCACAAAATGTGATTTGAGATTTTATCCATAATTCTATCTTCACAAGTGGGTAATGTTCTTGTCAGTGACATTCATTGTAAAGAAAGTCAAATCGTACGATGTAGTATTACAGTTAGATTAGATATTTATCACTGAGAATTTTTAAACTGCAAAGATCAAGGCCATTGCTTGTGGAGTGTTGCACTGTTTACGCTATTCATAGCTCGTTCTTAGATTGGAGTTTAATTTCGGAATCTTGCCTATGTATGAGTCACTCTTTTTTCTATTTTTCTAATCAGAAATGTTACCACTTGTAGATGTCCTTTAAGCTACTTTTGTATTTTCTGTTCTTGACCTTTTACAGGATGCTACAATGTAGTTAGCGTCTTTTTTGTGATATTGCTTCTCAGATGCCATAAACTTCAGCAGGTTTTCATTTTTTTTTAACTTTCTTGCAGGTATGTGGAGTTTTTCAAATTTGCAGCATTTGTTGAATAGAAATGATGTTAAATATCAATTAGTGGTTCGTGACAGTTGAAAATGTTATTGGATTATAATGAACTTACGCAACTGTCCACCATGTTTTGAGTTCTTTCCATAACTAGAGCAATACCTGTACGATGCACAGGCAGAAAAAGAAAATTGAAACAGTAGCCCGTACTTTTTTTATCAAGAGAGTGTGTGTATAAGTAATAAAAAATTATGCAAAAGATGTGTAGGTCCACAATGCACAAAAAGCCAACACGTGGATGAGTAGAAAGATGGTTGGATAGAATTTATAATACTGCTACTATTGATGATATGTACATTACTATTGGTTCAATATTCTCTGAATTTTGTTTTCTGTTACGTGACTCCTGTCCTTTGCCCCTTCTACTCCTTTGTGTTTAGCCAATGAATCCTTCTGATGCATTGGTGGCAAAGCTATAATGCACTAAGTTTCCCCCCTAATGTCAGCAACATGTTCCTTGTTAGTCGAAATTTATTGAAAATCCAAATTTTGTATGTTTCACAATTCTTTATTTTGTAATTTTCAGTAAGTATCAATAATATTGAAAATGCATTAAAATTAGAAAGCATATTGTTATAGTCCTTCAATAATCTGAAAATATGGAGCAGAAGACGGCTTCAAACCCGCCAAAGGAAGATTTCTTGTGTGAGAAACTTACTTTCGTAGATGGGACTCTCCCCCATTCTATTTCTGTATTTTTTTTCTCTGAGAAATCCGTTGAGTTTTCCTTGTTCCAATGGAGGCGTGGCATGTAACGCGCATAGTCTTGTGCTGAATCTGTATGTCGAGGTCACGTTAGTTTCCTGATTTGAAACGTTACTCTTAAATTGAGATTTGCTGAGTAGCGTAATGACATTTGTTAAGTTTACAAAATAGTTGGATAGAAAGGTCAACTTATTCACCCATAAAATGGTGGCATTAACTTTGCCATCACTATAGGAGTTTAGGTTCTAAATGAAAATAGGTGGTGTGGATGGAAAGCTTTGGCCAATACCAATTTAGTTTTGACTTGACTCAGATGATGTCATGCCTTAGAAGTGAGTAGAAAGGTACTTGCTTAACATAACTTCCTCGTCGTTAACTAGTTAATTTAGAAAAGGTTACCTATATTCACAGAACATCAACGGTCAGATAATCGACACTTGTCATGAAAAGTTGAAGAAGTTCTGAATTTTGTATATTAGTGCCCATATAAGATGGAATGGAGAAAGTTCAGGGTCAAGCGTATTTGCCTAAGGTGGTTAGAAATGGTATTCATGCTAATAATTTAACCAAAACAAAGCTCTATTTCTAACTACGATCGTCATAAATGTGTTTGACTAATCATTTAAATCTTTTAAAATAACTTTAAAAATACTAATTAACTATTACTCGTAGAAAATTATATTTGGTTATACCATATAAGTCAAATCTCTGATGATGTGACGTGTTATCTAATTAATCTCCGTTTATTTATACGTAAAAATTCATTGAAACATAAAACAGTAAATAGGTGGTGTCCGTGAAAATGGATGAAAAATACTATTTCTTTTCCCATTACCATGGGAATGCTAGATGTTATAATTATTTTAATCTCACCACTGGCGAAAACACAGGCATTGTGTATGCACATTTTTATTGCATTAAATATATATATATATATATATATATATATATTATAATTTTATCACTTTATAAGTAATCAATTAAAATTAGAATAATTATAATTTAATATATATATATAATACATATAATTTTATAACTACTAATCATTATTTTTTATTTATTAAAATATAAATAATGACCAAAAAATTATTATTATTATTATTATTAAATTATAAAAAGATTTCAATAAAAATAATTGTAAAAAAAAATATTTTAGTTTTATTTTAGATAAATGATATAGGTTATTTCATGTGAGTAATTATTTAAAATTAAAAAAAAATTATTTCGAAGGTAAAATTATAAAAGATTGTGTATATATAATAGGTGTATTAACCCTAGTTTGCTCGACTACTTTGCCTCTCTCGTCCCCGCATAAACAGGTTGTACGCAGCTTTAGATGGGCAAAAAAGTAAAGAAAATGATTACATTTATATTTTACTTGACATGCCATAATCTATAGAAATGAATTAAAAATTATTTATGATAATTAGCATTTTTAAGGATGGTTTGATTGGATTTGACCGAATTTGGTTAAAATATTAAAGAATTTGCTAGTTTCATTAAGAAAAATACATTATCAAGCCTAACTAAAATAGGTTTAATTGGAATGGATTCAATTTATATATTTTTCGATGAAAAGGAAAAATTATTTTACGATTTATTTTTATAGTGTATTTTAATATAAGCTTTTTTAATATATATATATATATATATATATATATATATATATATTAAAAATAAAGTATTTGAATAAATTAAATGAAAGGTTAAAATTATCAAATTTGAGAAGACATAAGATTTTATCAAATGTTCAAAATTCAATTGGTTATGACATTCGTGGTTAAGGATCAATATATTTTAAAAGCTGACAAAATAAAAGATTCATTATTTATAAAAACTAAAAAAATAATGAGGAATTTGAGCTTAGAGTAAGTTTATTAGTGGAGTAAAATGTGGATAGAGTTCTTAAATACAATGTGAATATATGTAAGGAAGTTTGGACAAAGAGACTAAAACAAGAAATGAAGAAAAAATTATGTTTATTGTATGTGATTTTTCTCAATCTTTATTTTCATAAAATATACAAATAATAAATTAAAATTAAAATTATATAATACAACAAATGGGTTTTATTAGATTCATGGATAGGTTCAATACTAAAAACTAATATCAAATTTGATATACAATAGATTTGATTGAGTTTATTTGAATTTGATTCAAAACACTCAAAACATTTAATTAAAAGTGTTTGAATTTGATTGAATTAATTTGAGTTCACCATATATTTATACTTATAAACCACATTTTAATTTTCAATCTGAATAAACTAGGTGATTGATTTGTGTTAACGAGTGTGTAGTTCGTAACTTCTTAAATAAATTAATAATAAATTTAATGTTATAATATAATCGTTTCATGTTTTATATTTTTATATTAAGTTATAAAGTGTTAATATTTGTAAGATCATAAAAACTTTTGTTTATAATTGACAATGCAGAAATATGATGATTGTTATGTAAAAAAATAATAGATATTTATAGTTTAAGCTTATTTGTCGCGTTTAATAGATTGTACAAATTTTGTTGACAAAGAGTCTCCCCATAATCAATGTATTCTTTAAAGGAATAATCATTTTCATTAGTTTCACTAACAATTGTCTCTAAATCTTTTTTTATGGCTTATATTTATCATTTCTTTCACAATTTAACAAATATGTTTTTCTTATTTTTTTTTATCATTTATCATATTTAACTTTAATATGCTCATGACAAATTTAACTGAACAAATTTTAACAAATTATTTTACATAACAAAAACCTTAAAAAATATATTTCAACATAATTATATATAACTTTTTTTAAAGTATAAAAATAGTTAAAAAAAAAACGTGTTTTACGAATGTGAAGACGTATCATTACAGTTTTCTTGAATTATTTTATTTTTAGTTGAATCATAATAATCAATTCCATCAACGTCACAACTATATCAAAATATACCCATTTTATCTATTAAATCACTCTAAAACTCCTCATTCATTCCAATTATGTCAAAAAAATATAAGTTACTATTAAAATAAATCTCATATTTTTTTAATAGATAATACGTAACACTTTTTTTTTATCATTAGATATTTTCAAACGTAAACAATGTTGTAGTTTTTTTCTAGCTCTTCCAATATGAACATCACTCAACCTACAAATTATACTATTCAAAATACAAATTTAACTTCTAAAATTTGAATTACTAATGTTCAAAACTTTAATTTACTACAATCTCAAAGTGTTATATTGGAATAATATCTTTTTAGAGAGTATATTCTATAAAAAAAGTCAACCATCATTAGTGACAAACCATGATTAATAATGCATTTTGTTCTGAAATTCATACTATACTTAACTGTACAATTATTTAAACCACATTGAGTTTATATTTATGAGAAGTCACAATCACCAACAACCATAAATGCAGTAATTGGAAAACGTTATTTTATCCACCCTCAAAACTCGCATATGTAGTATTATCATTTTAAAAATATATATAAGAGAATGCAAGTTCAAAACCTGGAACACATGAAGCAATTTTCAATGGATTAAAAGTTGTAATATTAATTCTTAACACAAAACTTTGTTGTACTATTAATCATATAAAATATGTAATTTTTCAATCATGCTGTTGAAAGATCAAAAGAGGTTGTAATCTCCAACCTATGCTTCCTACACCATTCAAAAGATTAATTGTGAAGTATAAAAGTTTCACTATTCAGATCTCATTTTGTTGAGGTAGATTTTATTAGTTGATGGTTTTGAGTAACCTTACATATTATTATAAACTAGAAATCTAAATGTTAGGCACTATTTGACTTGATTAATTTGTTAGGCAGTAGTTTATGACAGCAATAAGTTTTTCTTTTTTACTTTTATGCAATGAGAAATTGCCCTTTTAACTAATGAAAGAAGGTATGGAACCAATACTTGTAGAAGTGTAATTTACACAAATCCACATTGGTTGATGAGTTATCACCTCAATAATTACACTTTTCTTTGTTAAAACAAGTGTTTAAGCAAGCCATTCAGGGTATTACACTTGGTCACTAGTTAGGTATGATAGTATTGGTAAAGTAAAATGTACAAATTCATGAATTAATTTGATTGCTTCTATTGTGATTAGTATTAGGGTTTGACTAATAATGGCTATATGGTCTCTAAAAATAAAGATTTACAAGGTTCAATTTAATAGGTGATGGCTAAATAACATTTAAAAATAACATTAAACTATAACTTTCTTTAAATATATAATTTAATATTTGTTTTTATTGCTAAAAACCATAACTGTTTTTTGAAAAAAATATCCATTGACCTAATTTTCGAATGAAATTACACCACTTTAGTTAAAGAATTGTTTAATTGCACTATAAAAAATTTCATATTTTCTTAAAACTTGAAGTTAAAAATAGTTCATAAATACTTTTGTTCTATAATATATCAAAATATTTATTGAAAACAAAATAAACTCCAGTAAAAGAGAATAATATTTCAAATAGTGATATGATCGACAAACTTAAGATGGGATTTTTTCGATATTAAATGTTTGGTATAGAAGTTGTTTTTTCATACCCTAAGAATTTTGATTTTTGGAAATAGTGAATCTTGGATTTGTGATTCCGAAATATTAATAAAAATATATTTAGTTGATAAAAAAAACGTTATTGAAAATATTCATGTTCTTAAAATCAAATAGTAATTTTTTATTAAATTGTTTAATTTATTATCGTATTAAAAAATTTAATAAAAATAATATGATATTTCTTCAGTAATTTTTTGCCTTCACCAAAAAAAGATGGATTTCCACATTTACTAACGAAAAATAATTTTGTGAAAAACTTTTAAAAATAATCCCGAAAAACCCAATTTCCAAAAAGTACCATCTTTTAGAAGATAAATCAACGTAGTTTTCCAGATATCTAGAAAACTAAAAGTTTTTCCTTTTGCTAAACACTCTTAATAATGCTAATATTTAAATGTTATTTAACATTTGTTTTTCTTCCAACCAATCAAATCATATTACCTACAATGTCTACTTTTTTTTATTCATTTTCTATCTTTTTGTCTCTCAAAATATAAAATAACAGGTGTGTGTCCCTTATTATTTTCCTTTCCATGGTAAAAAATTAATGGGAATTTTTTTTCACTAACTCTTATCAAAGTTAACGTAAAACCATAAACAGAGAGTTCCTAAGATGATAATAATTTCATATGAAAAGTAATAAATTTTCATTGCCTTGAGATGCTAAATGCTTTAATTTTAATTATTTTAATTTCATGTTGTGGACACTAGTGTGTGTCCTTATGACAATTTTAGACAAACCACCTTTTTTCTCTCCACACAAATAGGGTAAGTCAGCAAGTTTGGTACACAGCTTCTGTGGAAAACAATAGTGTGAAGAAAAAAATTGCATTTCTTTGTCTTTTAAAATGGTTGATATGAAATTAAGGGTTTGTTTGGTAGAGATAGAAAAGAAAAGCAAAGAATTAATTAGTTGATTTTAAAGAGGAAAGTTAATTTAAAAATATATGGGACTGACATGTTACCTTAGATTTTTATTAAATTAATTAAACTATGTAATTTTTGAAACATTTTTCTATTCTACTCTACTAAATAATTAAATATTTAATTTATATATTATTTATTTACCTGTTTTCTTAATTTATTACTATTTTTCCTCTATTCTTGTCATCTCTATTCTTTATTTTTCAAACCATACACATCATAAGGAGATCAATATTTTAATAGGTATATTTTTTAATTGTTTTGACTGAAAAAAAAAAATACTTTTATGAGCTAATAATATATTTAAACGTGCGTACACTTTATTTATACATAAAGCTTCAATTTCGTACATCTGACATTATAGATGCTAGTTGTATCCATTTCCCCTTCCCCTTTTGCATTTTCACTTTGAATAAATTAAAAACTATGGTTTTTGAATTTTGCTTTAGATTTTTCTTAATATAATTTTTCACTCTATATTAATAATTAAAGAACATATTAAATTTTTAAAACAATAGAATAACATATCGTTAATTGGTGTACATTTTTTTTTGCAATAATAATATAACATAATTAACTTCATAAACTTAATTCTAAAGGGTGCTTTGTTTCTCTAGATTCAAAAGATTAAACATGAAGTACGAAAAAAGAAACTTTTTTTATGTATGTAGTTCTTATAAAGTTGACTGTTTTTAGTAACCTTTGAGATTATAATAAAGTATATAATAATATTGTATATATTATATTATAGAACCCTAAGAAGGAATCTTAACAATGTGAGAGAATCCATTGACTTGCCTTCAGCAGCACTGTTTGACTTTGATTATTTGTTAGGCATTAGTTTATGACAGCAATAACTATCTTTTTTTCTCTTCAGTGTTCATAAATTGCATTTTTAACTAATCTAAATAGAAGGGTAATTTATACAATAAATTAACTTTCATTCTTCAACTGTTTACTTTTTATTTTATTTTTTCTGAGGAATTATTTAAGCAAGCAAAACTACTTTAGGATGGTTTCACTGGTTAGGTAAGTGAGTAGAAGTCAGAAAATTAGAAGTAAATAATATGCATTTTTTATGTGTTTAAATTGTGATAATAATAATAATAATAATGCATTTTTTCCAAACAAGAGAATTCTTCAAATGAGATTTTTTTTTATCTCTTGTTTTTTAAATTTCAAAATGACATATAACTTTTCTGTCAATTATACTATTATTTATACTTTTATTATGCGTTAAAAATTATTTGAAGACAAAAATTAAAAAGAGTATAATAAGTAACTTATATATATATATATATATATATATATATATATATATAAATTTATATTGAAAATATAAGATATATATATTTTCTTTAATTGGAATGAAATACAAACGGAAAAAAACGCCTAATCATTATTATACTAAAAATTGGTTAAAAACTAACCAGTGATATTTTACTAGTAGCATTTGTCAACTAAGACTTAATTGATAATACTAAATGCTATATTTTATTAAGGAAAATATTTAATTTGTAACAGTGCTTTTCAAAATGTCAGGAAAACTATTTAAAAAACATAAAAAGATGTATAAAAATTTAAAAATCACGTGACCCTAAATGTGTTCAGACCAACAAAACGAGTAACAATTAATGTCTCAAGTTTTTTTTTTTTTACTAAAATGTTGGTGCAAGAGCACATGATTTGGTTCTTGTCATTTGCTTGCACAAAACTTTCTTGAAACTTCTATACAACTTATTAAGGTAATTAAATACTCCTTTTTCTATTTATGTTTCAATATTTTGAAGCAAAAACATTGAACTATATTAAAACCATGACTAAAATTAATCACACACATACACAACAAGTTTGCAATAGATTAAATTACTCCTTTCAGCCACTTTTGCTGAAAAATAATTGTTTGAAATTTATTAATGGTATTTGGAAAACATTGCTTAATAGTTATTAAATCAATCAAATTGTTACACCAATCTCAAACTAACCAATAGACTAAAGTGCACTCACATAAGACTATGTAAAATAAGACCAAATCCTTATATATATATGTAAAATGTGAGCAAATATTAAAAAATGAAGAATGAAATGTTATGAATGAGAGGTATAATCCAAGAAAAAAGAAGTGATTGAGATAAAAATGAAAGAGTTCAAAAGTGTTACAATTATTAGGGGACCACACAATTGAGTGGTTTTGGCTGTGTTATATGCTATGTGTCGGTGCACATTTCTCTCACCGCGTTAACCAATTATATAAAATTCGGAACATTAATATAACTTTTTCCTCTTTATTAGACTTTACAACGTCACAAATGATACACTATTCAATAAATTAAACACACAAACTTACCAAAAGAATAAACAATTGCGAAACTCAATTAAGAAATTGATGAAAGAAGGGTTGAGTTCACCGTCGTGATTCCAAATCTAAAAGTGGTTCAAAGGAGTTTGCACAATCATTTGACTTTGTTTTATTTTTTCTCTTTGGTTTTAGTAATTTGCATAATGCCACATTGAAATTGCTTGGGAACAAGTTAACTCACCAAAAGAGAGACATTGATTATTTAAAACCACGAGTCGTGTTTCCCATGCCATCAATTTGCTTACACTTCAATTTGTGTTTGCTTATTGGCATAAAATAAATAAATTTGTGGGAAATTGTAAATACAAAAGGAGGTTCAATTATCAAAATTTGAGTTTTGCGAACATTTACTATGTGGGTAAAAGTTTTTTAATTTAAATAAAAAGTTAACATAATATTAGAAAAAACTATTATAAATAATAAGTAGTCTTTGTATTGACAATATAAACTATTTTTTTTAGAATCTAATAATGAATGATCCTGTATAGTAATTATTTTATTTTTTGTAACAATTAATTTATAAGTCAAACTTAATATAATATTTTAAAAATCTTATAGTAGCATTATGCATAAATGAAATTTGACTACAAAGACAAAAAAAAAAATTATTTATAGTAGTGTTGGCTTGGGTGCGAATTTATTTATAGGAATTTGTGATTTGTGACTGTGTAAAAGAGATTTTTTTTAACCATTTTGTGGGATTAGTATTAATTTCTCAATTTGTTTCAAATAAACATTGACTAAATTTTTGTCTAATAAAATTTCTCTGGAAAAAAAAGAAATCTGAAGAATTACATGGTTCATATCAACACTGAATTCAACATAAAAGGGAAAGAAGTTAAATAACAAGAAATTGGAAATTCCCATAAGCATTGGAGAAGTGTTGTGTGGAATAAAGTCAAATTCCTGTAGAAGCTTAAAAGGATGAAAAGGAAAGAAACCTTATTTTCTTATTTATATTTTCCTCTGAAATCAAAATAAAAATCTCACTCTAATACCCAAGCTTCCGTCTATTGTTTCTTTCTTCTATCCATATTCAACTTTCCTTTTCTTCCTCCAAGATCACATTTTTCTTTGACCCTTTTGCTCCCTCTCTCAAATTCCCCTCTCCACCCACTTCCCCTTTAAGTCAATTTCATGTTTCTTTGTCTCAGATCGTAGATCTTGCTGTCGGTGGGTTGATCGGAGTAGATGTCGCCGTCAAACGGGTTGCAGAACGGCGGCGGTGGAGGCGGCGGTAATGGGTTGAGTTACATAGAACACCAGGTTTCAAAGCTTGACACTCTTGCTGGTGTGGCAATCAAGTACGGTGTTGAGGTAATTTTTTCTGTGTTTTTTTGCCTTCGGACTTCGAATTGGTTCAGGTATGGTAAAGTTGGCTGCTTTTTATATTTGTTGTTTTGGGTTATGTAGTTTTTTTCTTCCTTATTTTTTTTCTAGGTGGCTAAATTGTATTTTTTTAGTTTAAGGGTTTTTAGATGTATATGAACAAGAATACAAGATAAAGATTTCGTGTGTTATGTGGTTCTCAAGATTCTCTGTTTAAGGGATGGAGGTTTTGTGTTTGTCTTTTATCCTTTGAGGGTAAGCTAATCTGACACAACCCTCTGAGTCAAGTGCCTCAGTTTTTCCTCTAATTGTTAGTAATGCCAATAGGGAGAGTTTGTGAAAGGGGTCAAACTTATAGTGTGTATGGTTCTTCGTTATTTGGGAGTATTTAATCTGCGATTACTTCGTTGTGTTTCATTCTCCACTTTTAGGATGTTTTTGGTCATAAATTGAAACATTATGGATAGGAGAAAATAAGGACAGGAATGAATGGTTCTCAGTTTTGACAGCTGTTTTGTGGGAGAAAAGTTGGGAAGGATGGAAGGAGCAGATATTTTTGAACTTGTACATAGGAGCCACTTATGAATGCTTTCATTTGTTCTTTACATATTATAGTTTGCTCAAACACTTTATGAGCATAATGCATTCTCTTTTAGAAATGCCTTTGTAAGAGACACATGTGATATTGTATAGCATGGAAAATCATAATTCTGTTGACTATTTTTTGAGATGCCCACATGCATGCATTACTGCTGCTTTATGGTCTCTGATAAAATGACACTGAAATCTTCTGATAAATTTCCTTGTAATGATTTAGGTAGCTGACATCAAAAGGATGAATGGCTTAGCCACAGATCTTCAAATGTTTGCACTGAAGACATTGAAAATTCCATTACCGGGACGTCATCCACCTTCTCCTGCTCCTGGTCCACACGATGAACCTGCCAAGTCGGGGTACTTCAATTATACTATGATAGTTTTTCCAATTACCATATGCTGAATATTTGAAGTACAGTGCATGAAATAGCTGAGTAATAAAGTTTTGATTGATTCTTAGAATTTGTTGCAGATAGCATAGTTTCACCAATCAGTCATTTTGATTTATATTTAAACTCATGTGCTGGATTATGGAAACTCATTTTTAACTGAAACTCATTGCAGAGATTCGAGCATTGAGAGGAAACCCCTACGCATAGGTCAATCTGCCATGAAGGAACCTCTCCAGTCCTTAAGACTGAAGCCTCCTCAACCAAATATTTCTCCAGCTATGAGCATTTTGCAGAAATTCTATGGCCTCAAATCTTCAGATTCAAAAGATACATTCAATGGAACTGAAATGGCAGTTTATACAGCCATGAGTTCTGATCATTCCAGAGGGGAATGGCTTCCCAATGCTTCTCCAGTTCCAGACCGGCCATCATCAGCAACAAATGATTTTCCCAAGTCAACAAATTTAGTCTATGATCTACTCACAGGCGATGGTGATTACGTTCCTCTTGCCGAAATAGGGGACGCCGGATCGGAGAAGGCGGATGAGAAATCGGTCCGGAGACGTCAGAAAGCTGAAGTTGATAATGGAGCCAGTACCCCAGAAAAGCTTTTGAGAGAAGGAAGTGGCAATGTATCAAATGGTTTTTCTTCAGCTGGAAAAACATTAGCCATGAGGCCGAAATCGGCTAGCCGGGCAGCATTGTTTCCTGAGTCAGAATCAGGATGGTTAGATTCCATTCCGGTGGGGTTGGGAGAATCTATATTCACCGATGGCCTTTCTGGAGTGCGGAAATCATCAAGTGCATCAAGCCTGAGAGAGCAGGAAAAGATGAACTCAGCACCGGCCTGGCCGCCGGCGATATGGAACCTGAAACCGGACTTGCAAGCAGCCATTTCGAAGCCTATCTTTGATGGTTTGCCTATCCCCATCACTGGCCGCAGAAGCAAAGCTGCCCTTGATTAGTGTAAATTGATTCCCTTTTGAGCAAAATTATTTTTTGACATTACCTGAACATAAATTGCAACAAGATGCACAACTGCTTCAGGTTAGTAAGCCTGAGCAGAGAAGGTAAAGATAAAGAAAAAACAAAATTACACAACTAGGATATTTATTTATTCCAAGCCTAGCAAGGGTAGATGACCTCCTAAGAAGAAAAATTTCAGCAGTAAGGAACTGGGGAAAAGGTACATGAAAATGTTAAGGAACTGGTTTTTCAGTTATATAAATGGTCAATCCCACCTGGGTTATAAAGAGTTATTTACATATTCATAATTTCCTTTCTGTTCAGTGGTTAACTGGATCATGTTATTATTATTGAATACATTATGTAAGTATTTATGATATTTTTTTTTTTTTTTTTTTTTTGCTTCAGACCAATTATACTGCAATAGGATTTAATTTGTGTAAACCATGTTTATTGGTGGTCTGTACTATTCAATTGGATTAGCTCTTTTACCCTCATTCATATATCTAACATGTGGCTGTATTCTGTCATCTATTCATTTCATAAATCTAAGCATGAAACTTTTATGCGGTTTTGGTAATTACATGTCCTATTTCTAATAAATGTGTTGATGGTGGCAAGTCTTTAGGATTCACAATAAAGTGGTACATCCAATCATGGGCACATGGTACAACATCTGTTATGTGTTCATACGCATTAAGTATGGTGGTTGCTGGTTGCGTTTTTGACATAAATGTACATTAAAGTTGTGATGAGATGAGTAAAGCAAATGAATTAAACTAAGCAAACTTGTAATGAGGGGATTAATCGAGTCACATGGGTGTTCCCCTTTTTATTACACTGAGATAATGACAATGCCACATGGCCGAACCACATTATCCACAAGCACAAAAATATCATCATTGATGAAATTTAAAATAGGAAGGTTTGCCGTAGGAAATCTAATACAAAGACTGCTTCCTAGTTGTTTTACTGCTTCCTAGTTGTTTTACGAATAACAAGAAAATTATTATATTTATTAGTTCCTTTGTAAAAATACATTGAATGGGACAATCTAAAAAGAAACAGTTGAAGCATAGATTGGTTATGAAAAGTCTTGAGAGTTAGACTGATAAACTAGTTACTAGTTTATTGAATTAGTTTATAAATAAACATAAAATATCTGATAAATACTTTAAACTAACTTATTTGAAAAAAGTTTAAAATAATTTATTTAATTTTCTTTCAGTTTCATATACTTCAATATATTTTTATTACTCTTAAATTATTTTATCTATTATTACTAATTTTAATGTTATAAAAACAACTAATTATTATATTATTTTAAGTATTGTTATGTTATTCTCTAGTTTTTAATATAATATAAATTAAAATAACAAATTTCATTTGAAGATACTATGTAAAAATTACTTAAAATAAAAATTGTCAAAATATTAAATATAACAATAATTTATATTTTATAAAGAAGTCAATTTCTAAGTAATTTACTCACTAAATCAATTCATTTAAATGAAATTACTTGTTCAAATAAAAATCACATACAACCTTCAAAAAGTAAACATTAGTACTGAATTTAATTATTTTGAAAAAATATATTATATAACAATATATTCTTTTTAAAAAATACAACTCTCATGTATATATCAATTTATATTTTATCAATTAATTTTCCAAGGATTAGTTTGTTCAGTTTGATAGCATGTCACCTATCAATTATCTTACGAGCTAATTTTGTCACGTTGAACCTTTATTTTAGAAATGAAATTTAATTTTATCTTGTTTCCTTCATACAACATAGTATTTATTTATTTGAAACTAAATATTAGGCTATTAACCACGCCAGTGTGATTTGTTTGGCTCGGTTCTAAAAGTTGTATCAGGGCAATATTGTATAATTCGTGGCAAACATGTGACACCAAGCCAATAAGTTAAGTTGGCAGTAAGTCATAAACTCTAGTGAAGAGAAAAATCCATAAAATGACCTCAACTAATTCTGCAGACTTCAAAATTGGTCCAGAATCTGTAAACAGATTTTCAACGCTCAAGTTCACTAAAAGCTATCATTTCCCGCGGAGAAAACAGTCTCTATTTTAGCATTTTTTGGGCACCTGGGGACGGGGGATTAGAGTTACCACCTGTTTTTAGGAGGTTTAACTTTATAAATACGAACTATCCAATTCTGTGTTGTGAGCGCCTCTTCCAGATACTCAAGCTTTATGTCCTTGTTTCCAATTTCAACACCTCTAGCGCGATCATATCTGTCATTGCAAGATACAAACACGGCTATAAAAAATGTGCATTACATCGAACAGAACATATTAACAAGCATACACAAAGTATTACACAAACTACTATCCTACCAACTTGAAATCATAATTGAGGTCATTGGACAAACGGATACAAAATTCATATCTGAACCCTATGAAAGCAAAGATAACAATGTTGCAAGGAACACCTGGTTATGAAAATTTAAAAGGTTCGATATAAGGCTGTAATTTGAACTAGAGATTCTGGGAGAGAACATATTTCAATCTAACTGCCTACATTGAGAATTTATATGGGCGGCTACCCTAAAGTTAAGCATAACATAATCTTTTCCTACATTGGATGAGTAAATTATAAAAAGACAAGACTTATTAAAGTCCCAAAACATAAAACGTAATTTGGATATTTTTAACTAGTGTGATTTTCATATAGCTAGCTAATCAAGAAGCATAGATTCTTCATTCCCATTTTCAAAACCACTAATGTAAAGACACCTACATTTTTGGTGTCTTTATAAAAATAGTACCAACAAGAGCTATGGAACTTACCCAGGTGGCTTGCCATATTCTGTTGTCAGCTCCCCAAACCGATAATAAGACAGCTTGTACCTAAGATTTATAGATGAAGAAAAATATAATTAAGTTCAACATGTATCAATTCACGAGGTCCCTTTACATATAATACAAATACCAGAAAATAACATTATCCTGGAGTCCTGAACAATATACTTTTCCTACTTTTATTTATGTGCTTTACATACGACCTGATTCGCTCCAGGGAAACACTAGGGTAGCATTTGCCCTTACTTTTAGTTTAATTTTTACTAAATTGAAAACTGTTTGACAGTGTACTTGGGGTCTCTCCAAGATTACATCTCGTCAATTTTAGTCCATAATTCTCTATTTTACACCAAAACCCAAGTACAGACTTGTAGTGCTAAACTAGTAACGCTACAAAACTTACATAAGACAGTTCAACATCTTTGGAGCAGCTCCTTTATCTACACGATATTCTCCATTGACAAGGTAATCAGGTTCCTTTATCACAGGAAAAACTCCGCCACCAATTCTCACCATCCAAAGAAATCTACACAAAATTTAGGAGTATGTTTTAAAAGTATTGGAAGTATTATATCAGAGAAGATACAGAAATACTAGTACTGTACAAATTAAAATAAGAAACAAATTAAAATCAGAAGAAAGACTGCAATGTTAATATTTGGGACATATTCAATAAGTGTATTTACTTACATCTTGGGACAGGAATAAAATTTTACACCAAAAAAATCTAGCAACATACTATCTAAAGCTTATTCCGATCAGTCAAGTCATTACGAACCTAGATGTTTTTGCACGCCAAAACAGTATAAGAATAAAACTACCTATAAATAAGACCATAATTGGAAATATACTTGAACCAACTTTTCCTAGTTCATGTTTCCATCAAAACGGGCAGCCAATCTGCACAAACTTCATGATGGAATGTATATAAATTTTTTATTTTCTAAAAATTATGAAGACTAGTACACACCACGGCTATGAAAGGGGAAGGTAAGAAACACAACAAAGAATAAGGACAGTATAAAAGCACCAACTATTGAGATGGGAGTGATCAGTCTCTAAAATAGAGAAAGAGCAAAGGCTACCTACATAATAGGTTGCTTGAGCTAGAGTGACAATACTTAAAACAACTATATGGTTCATCAATTTTATCCCAAAAAAGAGGTGAATGCACCCTTTAAAAAATTCCAAGTAACTGTTTTATTCCTTTAAGCAAATATATGCTCAACAACTCTAATGAAGCCACCTGCATGTGAAAAGCTCAAATGCAAGAATCGTCTATGTAGTATTTTTCATAAAAAAATGGGCACACACATTAGGTAAACATTGATATAAAGGCAAAACATGATACTTCTTATGGCCTTACTTATTAATATCATCAGAAGAATAACCAGTAACACCACCAAACACGACTAATACGTAGTCCACATCAAGCGATCTCATTATCTCATAAGCCTCATCCTCATAGGATGACATTGCTCGCCCAACAGTAGCTATGTGAGTGTTGTTCCAGGTGTTATTGTCAACAATTACAGTTCTGTTTCCCATGGCAGTGATTTGATAACCATAATCCCACCATGACATCACCTTGGCATCTGGTGGTGTGTTTTGTCGAAGCCAAAAATATGCTTCACGATAATCATCAAAGATGACCCTTTGGCCATGAGCACCCCTCGCAGCCAAGACAATTGAGGGAGATGAGTAAGCCTCTGATGTGACCCAAGTGCAGTGAATAGCATATCTACTGAGCAAATAGAAAGCACCAAGGAGTAACACAATTGCACCATTCCTCTGGAAAGGCTGGGAGTTGTCAACTACACCCTAAACAACAGCAATCATACACCTATTATTAAGTAGTCACATCAACATTCACTGCAATAACATTAAGAGACAAAAACACCATTCTAATACAATATTTAATATTCAAGCTGAAAAAAGATGAACAGGTGAAGTTACATATAGTTGTTGTGAAAGAACATGGCAATTACCATACTCGATGTCTGGTGCACATTTTGGTAATCTTTTCGTTGAAATATACCAAACAACAAATTCTTCTTTCTTGTAATTAATGAAATGAAAGCAAGTGGATAAAATTGAAGGACGGATACACTCTTTGCTGGATTAACATGTGATTATGAAGGTGAGAGAATAATTCAACACAATAGAATGCAACGCAATTCATCTGAAGAAGCCTTTCATTAAATGAGCTACTTAAAAAAATCTAACCTTAGAAGAACCCTTTGCAGTGCTAGTTCCTTTAGTAGATCCACTTTGAACAGCTGGGCTCTTGGCCCTCACTACCCGTGTCAAATTCTTGATGGTGGCAGAAACCGCAATAGCACTGATGAGGCACACAGCAGGGGTAGCAACAAGAATCAACCGAACCATAACCCCAGCAAAATACATGCTTGTAAGACCATACATAACTAAAAAGATCGTGGCATCAGACAAGCGCTTGAAGCAAAAATAGAGACCAGCAGGGAAAAGAAACAGCAAGATATGGAAATCAAACATGAAGGACGACCAAGCAGTTGGTTGATGCTCAGAGACAGATGCTATAATCGGAATGTGATCCTTAGCATAAGTTGGATCGAGCAAGGAGTAAAACCTTCCAGTCCATGGAGAAATATAACCAGACGCCATGCCCACTCCCAAAGCAACGACACCAACAGTAACTGCACTGGTCACAGTGATCTTCAAAAAGGCCTGGAATAGCTTGGTGTCACTAAGCAAATGCCTCACCCAATCCAGGAAGAAAAACACCTGCAAAAACAACCCAAGTTAGACACTAAGAGAAAAACATCTCCTGTGAAAGGACAAAACTTAAGTGCTGTTCCTAATGTGCTTTCACTCTTGTTCTTTAATCAAGAACTAAAATTTCAACTTAGTCATCTATATTGGACATTAATGCAAATATTTATTAGGTTACCAAAATTGAAAATCTAATTTTGATTGAATAACATAGTACTTAAATTTTGGTCACAACTCCATCATAATACTTGATAGTGCAGGAAAATGAAGCCATAATAGAGCGGACCATTCCATTGTAATCCTTAATATTGCAGTAAATTGAAGACAAATGCAGCTACGTTCCCTAAAACCTTGATATTGTGGTTGAAATTACAGTCACATATTCCAAAAACCAAGGCATTGTGGCTGAAATCGCAATTGCAGACCATCATATGTGGCACACGATCCCAGAATCCTTGACATTGCAACCGAATCGTGGTTACAAACATTTTTCTAAAACCTCCTCAAAACTAACTAAAAAACTGCATCTGAATTTGTACCACGAAAAAACCTACACACATTTGTCCAAAATTTCCTGCAATATGAAGTATCCCATCAAAACTGTCACCACAATTTAAAACCTTGGTCGCGCATACACTCAGAAACCTAGACATTGCAGCCAAAACTAGAGCAACACATTATCAACTATGGTGCAGAAGTCCAAATCTTAGAAAACTAGATATTGGCCAATTCGCAACCTTTTTTTCAAAACTACCCAAACAAGTGCAGCTATTTTCCATCCCAGCTAAAATCCTAAACACACATACAGGATAGAGAAAAGAAACCAACCTGCAGCAAGAAAAAGACGCCCATTGCCGCCATGTGCTCCCCGGACTGCACATGCTGGAACCCCACAAACCTAATCTGCATTGCGAGCAGCATCCCCAACACATACATGCAGTTATACGCCACATACAATCTCAACGAGTACCTCCCCGTCACAAGCAGCACCAGCACATAAAGCGGCACCAAATTGATTATAAAAACGTAACCTCCCCACGCCGACACCATGTAGAAGTACCCAAACGCGGAACCCAAAGCCCACGCCAGCGACCCAGTGTTCACGGCCTTCACAAAGAGGTAAAAGGTCAGCAACAGCGCGAAGATCGCCACGCCCTCGTTGTCGTAAGAACCAGCGACGGACCGCGATATGTACCCGGGACAGATCGCGATGAGCGCAGCGGCGACAATGCCGGCGCCGGAGTCCCAGACCTCCTTGGCGAAGAAGTACGCGACGAGGGTGGTATTGGAGGCGAAGAAAGGCGCGGTGAGAACGCAGACCTCGCGGATGTGAACGAAGAGGCGGAGGAAGCGGAGGAGGGAGTGGATGGCGGCAGCGGTGAGCATGAGGCCCGGGTAAAGCGTGCCGCCGATGATGCGGCCGAGCGGGTACCAGGACTCGGAGTCGAACCAGTTCCAGAACTCGGCGAAGCCATTGCGCGTGAGGAAGAGCGTGGTGCGGTAGTTGAAGTAGGGATCGAACTCGTGGATCATGGACTCATAGCGTAGGACGCTGAAGAGGCGCGTGATGAAGGCGAGGACGTAGATGAGGGCGAGTGCGGCCACGCGGATGAGGAGCTCCTGCTGCTTGGTCTTCAGCTTTAGGGTTTTGGGGAGCGAGAAGGAGTTGGTTGAGGGTTTTAGATCTTGCGCCATTTGATAGGGTTTGGAGCTGATTAACAATGGTGGAATTAGGGTTTCATGGAGAATTTGGAAATGGAACGAGAGCGAGTGAGTGATGGGTGCACTGGATCTGAATCTGATCTGATGATGGAAGGAAGAAGAGTCAGAGTCAACGGTTTGTTGGAATCAAATCCAGATTAGGGATATCCAAACTCTACATTCCAAACACTACCTTTGGGTTTGGTAGCACTGTCCTCCACACTCAAAACATGTAACACATGTTTTTTTTTCTAACTTTGAGGTTGTCGATTTGTAGCTTTTAATAGACTCATTAAACTCAATGTGTTACACTGTTTTTTTTTTTTTTTTTTTGTAAATTACACTGTGTATTTAATATTAGATTGAGCCAATTAATTGTGTTTGTTTTTAAAGCATTTTATAAATAATTGATTGATTGATTTAATTGCTAATTAACTCACTTGACACTGGTTTTGTTTTGGTAAACAAAGTTTAGAGAAAAATCTTTGTGAACTATATAGAAGGCATATCTTGTAGTTAAACTATAGACATTTTGAAGGTAAATTAAAATGTTTATGAATCTTAATGGTGATTTTGAATTAATGGATCTACAACGCATGGGAGGTGGATTATGGTTTGGGAAAAAAGAAAGAAAAAAATAATAGGAAAGATGAGATCTTTATGTCAAAGATTAAATGGCATTGAGGATTCTGCTTTTCTAAAGTTAAACACATGTTAAACATAGACGGTGATGATTTTAGGTAAAAGGTGTAAATAATTATAAAATGCACATTTGAGTCCTTAATTACAAGCTTAATTACACTTTACTCAACCATTTAAGTATGGCAGTTCTTAATTTTCTTTTTTCTTTTTGTACTTATGAAGGCAGGAGAACTAATTGTATTAATAAATATCGAAATGAATGAAACGAGTAGAATTCTATTTCTAATTTTTATCTAGTACGACATAAACTCTATGCTAGGGTTCTTGCTTAAATCGTTGGTCTTATCAAGTATTATTTTAAATTTTGTGGCAATCAACCTGAATTATCAAATATTCTTGTCAGTGAGGTGTTTTTTTTTTTTTTTATCGTAATATCTTATCCTTGTAAGTTTAAATATCTTGTACCAAAGTTCTAAAATTTAATGTTATTATTCTCTTATTTCTTTTCTATTTTTGATCTAAATAAATTCGGATCATATTTCTTAAAATACTAAGTTTTTTACGTGGGAATTCAACTCATTTTAATTAACGTCGCTGAATTTCGAGTCCCGTAATTCTATATATAACTACGAGTTAATTCACGTAAATTAAGTTTTTGTTGTGCATTTATAGCTTTAGATACACCATTCAAAATTCAATAAGAGAATTCTATTAATCGGCAAGAATACTTATCAAGATAAGTATGTCATCAAAGCATAAATAGAGTTATGGATGATTAGGGAAGGCGCTTAAAATTACAACGGATGGAATTTATAAATCCTCAAAAATTTATCGAGTTTTTTCTTGTACGATTTGACCAAAGGTGCCTAGTATATTTTTTTTTTCTATTTTACCAAAACAAACTTCTCTCATCTAAAGAAAGTTTTGTAAACTATTCTTTTAGACCGAAATAATTTTTTATTTAATATCATGCTTTTAATATAGATAAACAAATGGAATGTAATATTTTTGTTAAACATGGATAAAAAAGCAAAATATATTAATAAAATTTTTCAAAAATATTTTATTCAACAGACCCTTTTTTAATCTGTTTCGGAAAACATGCATGGCAAGATAAAATCTTAATCGACAAATAAATTGTAGCTCTGCAGCAGTGAGATGAATCCACTGTCCAAAAAATGCTACGGAGAATATAAATAAACGTTTCTAAAATACAATAATTATATCTTTTAAGTTTTGAATTGTTTTCATTTCAGGTACTGGTGATAGTGATCACATTTCCAACAAAGAATAGTAAATACAACCAGTTCAAAACAATTCACACAATTTTATCATGGACATAACTGGCCCACGTTATAGCCTCGGCATTTCATGTTTACGTCAATTTAGTTGCTGGAAATTCATCGGCGAAGGATAACCGTTTTCAAATCAACACTGCAGTTCAAAGAGAATGTTTCAAACTTCCGCAAATATAAAGCATCTTGAATTTTATTTTAGTGCACCTCTTCGTAACTTTCAAAACTAAAAAAAGGAAAAATAACCCATCATTACCAATGGGAATCAAGAAATTTTGAACATGTTATGAATAATGGGAACCAAAATGATTTGATGTAATTAAAAGAACCCAAACTATTGCACCAAGCCCCTCTGCTTGAAAACATCTAGCATGGCAGCTCCAATTTTGGCAGGGGACTCCACAACTGTCACCCCAGCTTCTCTGAGTGTTCTAATTTTGTCTTGTGCAGTGCCCTTGCCGCCCGACACAATAGCTATTTATGTCATAAAAATCAAAATCAAAATAAATTAAAAGGTGATATCGCTTGTCACTAAACATGCAATTTCCCATGCTAACTTCATCATTTTCAAAATGTAATGATATTTTTTACGAGACATAATTAATAACTCAAGGAACCATTCAACCTACATGGTTACCATGCTGCCATTCGTGACACATACACTAAGCTATATGTATTGTGCATAAGCCCGAGATGCATCTAACCATATCAACCACAAAAAAGTGAACAAAACACCCAATTACTTCACAAAATACCTTATCCCCCTCACGTCATAAAACTAATGGGAACACCCAAAAAATAAAATAAAAATAAAATGTTAAGACGTCATTCAAGATGAGGGACCCCTAAGCTCCTATAAAATCCCACACTCAATTCATGCTAGCGCCCCATCCTCCCACCTCACACGTTCGCACACCTCCAACTAACGCCCTCCTCCCACTCTCACCACAGTATTCTTTTAAGCTGCAGCTCACTAGCACGAATATTCTCAACATTCCCTATTTCACTATCCTTGCAGCCAGGACTTGATCCACTTACTCCTTTACTACCCTTCCTCATGCAAACCTAAGTACCAAGGGGTCTTTTTCTTAAAAGCTGGAATAAACCTAACAGAACCTGTCACGGACCAGGTTTCAGCCAATCCATACAGTTTTTGTAACAATAGCATCTGGAATAATGACGAGTAGCAAGAATAGGCTCAAACCCCACCTTGAGGAAGTGGCTTAAACATCCCACTACTACGGCTAAGATTTTCTTTATCATATAATGATACTCAGGTGCTTAGGCACGTATATATTCGTTTGATTGTGTGGGGGCAAATTTTAACATTCAACTAATCTTCAATGGTTTCAAACGTTTTTAACAAAATAACATTGCATCTCGAGCTTATTGCTGTTTTTCATGTTTGTATATGAACTTTTAAGTATTAAACTTGTGTCCATTTCATGCATAGTGTACTGCACATTATTTAATTATACCACAGCATGCAAATATTATTGCAACATATAAAAACAACTACAAACTAAAATTGAAAATCAAATGCCAAAGTAAAACAAGAAACAAAACAAGCCCAAGAAGCATTTCGCCTAATCATGAAGAATAAAGTAACATGCCAGAATGATATTTTGTCTCAGAAGCTATCAATTCCAAAAAAAGTAATCTTACCTCCAGCATGACCCATACGACGGCCAGGGGGAGCAGTCAAACCAGCAATAAATGCAACAATTGGCTTCTCAGTGCCGCTTTCCTGTTCAGCCATTCATAAAATCAATTTAAGAACTCTTGAAAATATCCGTTTAGATAAGACAAAAACGATAACAATGATTTACTGCTTTCTCCATAAAATGAGATATTTAACATAAATATCACCAAGTAACTACTAATAAGTAATAATAACCATTTAACATCGTCACCCAAAATAGAAGATTCACATCTACCAAGATAAGAATTTGAGCTTCTAATGAGCACATTTGACTTTTTCTTAACATAGAAATGGCAAATGGAATCAATGCATACCCTCCAATGATCTTTTTGCCCAGGTCCAGCTTTAGCCATCCAAGACAGTTAAAGATATTTAATATACTCCATTTCGACTTATGTTGGCCATACCATATGATCAAATAAACAATTTTATACCTAATGACATTCCATCAGGTGGAATTGAACGAGGGTTGGGTCCCTTCCCCACAAGACACCATATGATCAAATAAATAATTTTATACATAATCACATTCCATCTGGTTGAATTGAATGACGGTTGGGTCCCTTCCCCACGAGACAGACTAACTTATTTTGATTTATAGGATATTGATACGTACTAAAAGAAATGAGTTTATGCACCAGTAAGAGTTAAAAAGGAACCTTAATTAGTGCAGCAGCATCCTCTTCAGCAGTTCCTCCTATCTCTCCTATAAGAATGATACCTGACTTGCACAAACAAACAGTAATGATAAATTAAATTGTCCCGTTAATCTTACTGGAACACTTGATAGGAAAAGAAACTATGGACAGAAGACAAAACCCAAGTCATGGATAAACAGAACACATACTAATATATATGACAAAATAAAATATGATAAAAATACCTTCTGTTTGAGGATCAGCTAGGAACTTCGTTAGGCAGTCAACAAAGTTTGTTCCATTAAAGGGATCTCCTCCTATACCCACACAAGTAGATTGTCCAAGGCCAACAGCAGTTGTTTGGAAAACCTGAATAGTTAAGAACAAAAATATGGTTTATCCATGGGGGACAATGCATCATATTATCAAAGGAAATTAAATTTTCAGATGGTAATAATTCCCAGGGACAAGCCAACACTTAGTAATAGACAAGCATCAGTTTTTTCATTTTTTAAAGGCTACACATTTAAAATTTAAAAAGATGTTTGAAAGGTTGGAATTTCTTCAAATTTTCATAATCTCAGTAGAATGTTCTAGAGAAAATAAGCAAGAAGTTGCTTACTATGCCAAACACTGCTGAGGGAAATAATCAAGACGTGAATTGTTATAATATCACAAGTGGAACAAAAGATCCACCGGAATGCAGTCAGTTAAAAGTAGCATAATAGACAGACATTATTCTAGTAGAATGGGTGTATATTTTTTATACGTCAACAACACATCATTATTCATTGGCAGGGGTGCATCAATCAAAAGTTTTTATCCAAATCACCATACATACAGCTTAATCAATCTTCCACACTATTGCAACAAAAGAACTAGTCTTTCCCTGCATGAAAACAAATACTCACTGCTTCATATGTCAAGGTACCAGAACGAGAGACAATTCCTATGCGACCGGGCTTATGGATATATCCTGGCATGATTCCAATTTTACATTCCCCAGGCTTGATAATACCAGGGCAGTTTGGTCCTATCAGACGAGTCTTGGACTGCCGGTTAAGTGCTGCCTTAACCCGCACCTGCAATAGAAAAAAAATCAACTTCAGCCACTACACTCAACTCAGCAGCATAGATCCAAAAGTAAAGTACACAAGCTATTTGACACTAGCCCATTGTTGAATCTGATTTCTCTAAACCAAGCAGCTCACTTTAAAGGGTAAAGTATGTAACCTCAACATGTTCGAATAATCTTCTCCAAGAAAACTTGTGAGAAAATAAAATAAAAAGAAAAATGAAATAAACGTGTATAAGGCAAAACCAGTCTATGCATAAGTTAAAACCAGTTCCTAGAAAAACTAAAATGAAAGAACTTCTACATATTAGTTCATGTAGACACTAATTTTAACTTGTAGAAGAAACTTATTTCACATTTTATTTTTTTTCCTATAGATGTCTAAGAAGTTTATCCAAACAGGGCAATCATTGATTTAAATTCAACTTTTGGTAGTACATACACACGTATAAAAGGGTATGAATGTGTTAGAATATTATGCATGATATTACTAACATTGACCTTTCCTCCATTTAGAGGAGCTAAATCCATTTCCCCCCTCAAAAGCAATTAACCAACACAAAGGCATCCATTAGCCATGACATGATCTTAGCATTACATGAATAAGCAGGCAGACTACAAACCAAAATCAAAAACGCAATCACAAAAACACAAACCTTAAACTGCAGCAAGCATTCCACACATTGCAAATTATGAATTCAGAATTTGCGAGAAACAACTTACCATGTCGTGCTGAGGAATGCCCTCGGTGATGCAGACGACAAGATCCAGCTCAGCCTCCATGGCTTCCATTATGGCGGCAGCAGCGAACGGCGGAGGAACGTAGATGACGGAGGCGTTGGCCTTGGTTTCCGCCTTGGCTTCAGCGACGGTGTTGAAGACGGGAAGGCCCAAGTGTTCGGTTCCACCCTTCTTCGGAGTCACACCACCGACCTGTCGGGTTAGCAGTTAGGGTTAGCAAAAGCAAACGTGTTCACGCGATGCTGGAGCTAACGACAGAGGAATGAAAAAACGAATGGATCGAAATCGAAATGGAGAGAGAGAAAGGGAATTTTGAAGGAACCATGTTGGTGCCGTATTCGATGGCTTGTTCGGTGTGGAAGGTGCCGTTCTTGCCGGTGATGCCTTGGCAGATCACGCGTGTGCTCTTGTCGACGAAGACCGCCGGCGTGGCCGACGAGAATTGGCGGAGGCCATGGCGGCGCGTGGCGATGGAGGAGAGCAATTTGGTGAGGGCTTGTCTTCCCATTTGTGTGTCTCTTTGTGAGTGGAGAATGTGAAATCCTTTACTACTATGGCTGCTGCTGCTTCGCAGATCGAAACCCAATGCCCCAAATACCTCACCCCTTCTTGGACTTTTTACTTTTGAAAAAGAAAAACACAATATTATTTAAAATGAAAAAAATAAATATAATGCCTTTATTTCTTAGGGTTTTTTTTTTATAAAATATTGTTTGATTTTTTTATTTTTAATTCTTGAAATTAAAAAAGTAACTTATATATTTTTTTTCAATTATATCTTTATTTTCATTTTTGTTATCTTGAAAATTTTTTAACTTGAAAGAAAACTAAAAGAGATGTACAATTAGTAAGTTATTTAAAATTACATTGAGAATAAAAGAATATAATTAAATCTTTTTCATTGTTTTGGTGAATAAGCCTTATAATCTCCAATACATGATCATGATTACGATTTTATTTTACTTTGTGTAAGTAGATTATAGTATCTTTGTAAAATGTTCTTAAGATTTTTGTTTTAATATAAAAGCATTTTATGACATATATTTTAATAACTTTTAATTTGAATGTTAATTTTTAAAAATATAAAATGTAAATTCCTTTTTCTATAATAGAATTTTGAATTTCATGTCACGGTATATTCGAATAGGTGTCTCGTAATAATTTGGTCTTAAACTTGTAACTATTGTTATAATTTTCAGTATTTTATATATTAGAATTTTTGTTTCTATTTTTTTGTTATCAATACCACAATATAAATAATTTATTATTGAGTAAATTAAAATGACGGCATTCTCTAAATTTCACTAAAGAATATTTATTTTCAATCGACACAAAATTATTAGGAAAAAGCCAAAACTTTGTATATTTCACATACTATTGAATAAATATACCTCGTAAGCTTTTATTAAATTTGAATCATCTTATAATCAATAATAAAAAACCTACCATCAACATTCTTTTAATAAATAGTTTATATAGTTATAGTACAAAAGTTTTTTACACGCATGGCCAGAAAAAATCTGCAGTTACACATTATACTCACTTATTAACGAAGGTGAAGATGAATAGCAGCTACTACAAATTAAAATTATTCGAATGTTATTAATTGCATACAAGTTAACTATAGGTAGTTAATAGGCCGAACTCAATGTTAGATACGTGTTTTACTTAATTTTTGGCCGAGACTAAATGGACTAAGACAGAGTCGTTAAATACTTTTAGACCATGTCTGTAGACTAATACATACATATATATTATATAAATATTTATTTTCCAATAAAAACATTGTCTTTCTTTATTATGTTTGTTTAAAATTTCATATATAAGTATTCACGGATGCTTACAGACATCTGTTAGTACTTATAAAATTCGCAAATACCTTTTCAACAACCATACAAGCACAGAACCAACTTTCATCTAATGGGACAGATACGAGTATTTACTAGCCACGTGTACTTGGTTTTATTGTCATCCTCATTTTCATTCGATAATATTATTAAAAATATTTGCATGGGAAATGTTTTTGGAAAAGTGGATTGTCAAAGTATATTTACCGTTCTGTTTTTTTTATCTCTAAAGCACTTCGCTCTGCCTCGATAAACATAAAAACAAGCCGAAACTATAAAAAAAATGTAATTTGTACCTTTAATTTAAATTTTCTATTAAGTTAGTTATACTCCGTTTAAATTACAACATTGTTGGCTGAAGGAGATTGCAGCCTGATGATGATGATGTCTTGCTAAAAAAGAAACGGGTGAAAACCCCAATCACTTGTCCTTGAACTCTACATTTTTTATTTCCACCCCCATCATTCTAAAGGCCAATGGAAAAATACGAATAGCAAAAATACAATTGCCACTACTTCTGTTAGAATTAGAACAAATTTGAATCAGAAATGTTATTTTTTTTTCTTTTTTTTTTCCTGATACATCACAATGAATTCCAATCAATCAGTAGGATCTGATGAGTCCCAATGAATTTCTTACAGGTAAATATCAGAAAGAAGAGGGGCTGAAGAGAGGCTGAAGGATCTTATATTGTGTAAAGTGAAAAACTTAGGTGTCATCATCAGCCTAAATGGAGAGCTGTATTTGAATTTTAAGGCTCCAGAAAACAAAAGGTTAGGGAAGGAACCAAGTTAGGTGCAATATAAGTTATCCTGGCGTGGCATAGTAATAATTAGCCAAATGTCAAGGGGTTTCTATTATATCATTTTCACAGAACTTCCATGATCCATCGTCTTGCCTCTTCATAGCATACTTGACCTTGTAAGAGCTGCAATCAATCAATGAAAAAAAATATGTTAATAAACATAACATTAGCACTATGCAGTGCTTGATTGTTGAAGGAAAATAAATATCAGAAACGGATAGCTAGCAAGACTTGACTACTATCCAGTTGTGCATTCAAAAAGTACATCTTACAGATAATAGTTAGGGTTCTTTTGCCGAGAACCGTCAATAAGTTCAGCTGCTTCCTCTAAGAGAGCTTCTATTTCTGCCATGTCAGCTCCATTTCCATCTGATAGAATGTCAGCTCGAATGATGGATAACTTGAGCAGAAGAAATCTCCAGTAACAAGATCTTTCTTTTGCAGCACTGGCCAGACCTTTCCACTGTCAAGGATAACAACACCAATTAATACTTTTCTTGAGTTACATGACTTTGTATTCGTTATAATTCCATTATTATTATATTCACAAACTAACAAATACATGTCACTTGTCAAAAGCAATCAAGAAAATATATGGGTGGGGCTTGATGATTTTACAGTGAAGTAGTTCCTTGAATGGCGAGATGAATTATTGAACAATACAAGTTGAAATGGCACTTGACCACATAAAAAAGAAGGTCATGCGCTACCTGAGCAAGCATAGATTCATCAAGAACTTGAGCTAGGCAACTAACTTCATGGCTAGGTCCCAGAGCTTCAGCTTTGATTGTTTGCCATTGCCTAACAATGGTTTCTGCTTCTTCCACAGGCATTGGCCTTCTGGAAATATTAATAGAGGAAGAGGAGGTAAGAGTGGTGCGTAAATCACAATGATTTCCAGCACCTGACTGGTCCAACAACTGTATCTTAAACATTGAAAAGATCCTCTTCAGTTTGTTGGCCACAGTACTTTGCCTAATATAAGCTGGGCCTACAGGGTAGTCGGCTGAATCTGCAGTCCAGCTAATGTTATCATTGGCTTTAGTAAAAGCCCAATGAGAACCAGTAAGAGTCTTGCTTAGGCCAATTCCTGACAACTTAATGGAAGCAAATGCAATACAACCCAATACGGTAAAGTATGTTATTCTTCCAAATACGTGTCCTTGAGGGAAGTAACCATGCCAAATTCCTGAACTGCGATGACTACCAAGGTTCCTTTTCACTTGAACAGGTGATTCAATAGGATTGCTTACATTTTCATTTCTCCCAGATAGCAATGAACTCCGCAAATCAGTAGGAGTGAGCTGCTTGACAGCAAACCCTAGACTAGGAGAAGAGCTCACGTATGGGCGAGATTCCTCAACATCTCTTCGTTCCAAGGAACCAGATGAGGATAGAGGCCTATGACATATATTCGGCAACATTTGTTGAGCTCCTCCTTTAGAATTCTTACTTCCAGAAAATTTCTGCTGCGCATTAAAGAAATGGCCCTACAGAAATGGTCATCAATAAACATTAATTTTCAAAATCAAAGTGACAAACTAGTCGTTGTCTGCTATAACTGATCTCACCAAAGCTGGAGAACAATCTTTAGTATCCGGATATAATGCAAGCACTGAATCCTTCAGCCAAATTTCCTGCACAAGTTCAGCAAGTGGTCTGATATAAGAAAAAAAAAAAAAAAACCTGAGATTTTATCACAGCCCCAAAATGAAAGATATAACACAAGACTTGAAGCATTGAAGATAAGCTGCTATATCACGTAAAAACATAACAAAGTCTAGAAAGATTTTTCTATAGTCAAAAACACAAGTATTTTCTGTCAAAATGAATTTCTCCTATAAAAAAAATAATTAAATAAATGAATATATCAGTACGCCATTTGAGTTCTAGGCTAAACATTATATAAAGCATAAATTGTTCCAAAATACACTACTTCTTGAAATCCAAGTCATAGTTAAAATGTCCCAACACCAACAAAAACAATAATAAACATGGTAACAAGACAAATACCAATGATGGGTTTACAGCAGAAGCATCCATTATTGCCTTCCCCAAGACTGAATTATTTTTGGGATTCGAGTTTAACTCAAGTTGTTTAAGCTTTTCAACCACCTCAGCCTCCGTGCACTAGAATTTAAGACAAAAGTAGTGACAAATTATGCTGCAGATAATCCAAGGACATTTGGAAAGGGAGGGAAAAATTATTGTTGCTGTAAACCAAGATTCAAAATGTACCTGACCAAGTAGGAATAAGCAAAAAGATTCCTCAAATTTCAAATCAATACCCTCTGAAGCTATCAAACACTCGCATATTCCTTTTGCTTTGTTAATCTGCATAGAATTAACAATTTAATATAAACAATTAGTATCAAGATGAAATTCAGAAAGACGCTCTTTGAAAATGAATGCCATGAAAACAGTACTTATGAAATATAGACTATAATGGGAGTGTTATAATATGCCTACAAGATTCAGAGAGGGTATTACCAACTCCTTTTGGTTGCTGGAAAACCCAATTGCTATATGAGCTTTAAAAACTCTGTAGAAACAACTAGAATCTATTACCGCCTTTAGATTCTGTGATTCAATAGTCTTCTTATTCTTTCGCATCACCGCTAAGTTATCCCAAGGAAGAAGATCAACAATCTCTTTAGCCAGCAAACTGTCAAATGCTTGGCTTAGAAAGGAAGGCCAGTCCTGTACTTGGCATGAAGCTTCAACATCAAGACCCTGCCTGAGCAATTCCCGCAGAGCCAAAATTGCACCTCGTCTTCTATCAACATTTTCAGGAGCATGGGGCATGCTCAGTAGTTCCAAGGTGCAAGCCGGCGCAAGCTCTTCCAGAGATTCTTCAATCTAGAAACCATGACAAGCATCCTCAGGATTGTGTTTGATGCCTAATATAGAGACATATTTCGATAATTCAAACAGAACAGAAGTTGATGTTACAGGTGTGGTTTTGATTGTTTCAAAAGAGAAAAACAATTATTTTTTTTTAAATATCTCTGGAAATAGCCAAAATATGACTTTTCTTCCTAAAAAAGTTGAACCACCACTGCTACGGAACAGTAAATTGGCCAGTAAAAAGAGTATGAAGTGATGACAAAATGAGGAAGAATGAAATTAAAATAGAATTGATAGAGTAATAAAGTTCCTAAAAACAAATAAGTATGCCGGGTTACTAAATATTTATTATGCCTAGGTTGCCTATTTACAAAGTGGACCGGAAGTCTCTATTTTTAAAGCTTATTCAATTATAGTAAGCAATAACAACGTTTTCACTAAATATGTGCACTGAATAATTCTCAAAAAACTCATACAGAAATAAAAATTAGGAGTGAGATTTTTTTCATTTGTTGACTTTAATGATCTTTATTCTTTTCTGTTGAATGAAGGGGTGGGCTTTATAACCCAATCTTTAAAAAAAAAAAAAATATTGGCTTAAAAATATTTAGTGAATACAGACTATAAAAAAATACCTGATATAGCAGTGTGATTTTTGAAAGAGATGGTTTACTTCTTAGAAGACACTGGGCACGAGCAAGAGCTTCGAAACCTTGAGATACTTTTTTCTTCTCAAAGCCAATCTTCGCGACTGCACACTTCAAGAAAGCACCAGTGGTAAGGAAAAGGTAAATACTGCAACAAATTCAAGGAGAAATTATTCAACCTATCTGTCCACATGTCTTACCTCAGCTAGCGCCATAGAAAGAATCACGTCATCAGTATATGGCTTGGCATTTTGGTGCTGAAGACTTGTCTGCCCTATCTCCAGCACAAGCTTTGATTCTCCAACCTGAATAACAGGAATATAAAAGTAATGGTCATAAGCCGTGCAAGTGAACAATTAGAAGAAGAAAAAATCAAAGAAGAACTATGCACATGCCAAGGGTACCTCTTGAAGAAGGCAAAGAGCACCTGGCAACCAAGACCATGGAATTCGAAGTAAGGATTTAGGGGGGATCTTTTCCCTCAGGTTACCAGCATATTCTGGCTCAAATAGAAGCTTATCCCTAACATCCATCAGAAGATCCTGCAAACCAAAATTAGACAAGAGTAATAACCAACATTAGGTACAGTTAATTTATTGGCATCAGTGTCAAAAGCCAAATTCGGCAAAACTTTACAATCAGCTAATCACAGAGCATGACTGGTACACACCTGACGAGCTGCAAGAACATCAACTGTGTAACCTTCATCAATTTCTGCATTTTTCAAACCCATAACTGCCTTAACTATTTCATCTTTCTCGGCCCGATTAGGAACACCAATGAGCTGCAAGATAACATAACTGGGTGGTCAATGGTGAAGTATAAATCTTAAGAAAAATGAAACAAAAATTGGACAGGATTTTGCTATACAAGAAAGATAACCAAATATTTATCACTCTAGTTGTAAGCCTGAAATTATAAAAACTCATCCTAGCTGCTGAAAATTCCCAACCCCCAACACCTTCATAAATAGAAAACAAAAATACAGTTATCCACCACTTCCGATGTACCATAATTGCAGATAAGCAATGCTCAGCATGCAAGTCTAATAATAAGAGCGTTTGGATAACCAGCAAAATTTATTCTAGTCCCAAAAATTCAAAATAGTAGAGACAATTATTTGCTGCTTTGACTTTCATCGTGGAATCGGAATCAATTATGAAAGAATTGAATCTAATCTAAATTCACACTACAATTCAGTCATCAAACCTATACATGAATTAGTGGTTTACCGATATCCACCACTGAGAACTTGAAGACATTTTCAGTTTCAGAAAACATTTTTATTCATAATTTTCATTTCAAGATGTCACGCTGCCATTACTTTATTTAACATTTTAAAATACTTGCATTAAAAAATTGCATTCATGTATCCTTAAACAGAACAAATATTATAAAAATAAACAACATCTTCTAAGTTGATACGCACAACAAGATTCTTCCTTGACCTTACTTACGTATTTTCGCAAGTAAAAATTAAACAAATTAAAAAAAAAAAAAAAAGGCACAAAAA
>Ga0209700_101532_pt1 | contig 48027 bp, 21 predicted proteins | sample SiratroredBW_FD_187528 | JGI IMG/M metagenome (GOLD analysis project Ga0209700, IMG submission 187528) | Root nodule microbial communities of legume samples collected from California, USA - Siratro red BW (SPAdes) (version 2) | ecosystem: Host-associated > Plants > Roots > Nodule | place: USA...
TTTTTTAATTTTTTTTTTTTTTTTTTTATGTGTTTCGGTATGCTGTCAACTCTTTTTGATATTATTCGAGAAGCAAACAATTGGTTAAGTAAGAAAAAATAGTCGGAATTATAGATGAGTTAGACTATATAAATTTGTTGAATACTATAATATTTAAAATGATTGAGACATAAATGTTAAAATGATTGATATTGTAAATTGAAAAAAATTGTTAAACTTAGGTTATTATGAATTTAAAAAAAAAAAATCATAACTCTTCTCATATGCAAAATTAGTTATTATGAATTTGATGAGATGAGTCAAATACCAAATTGATATAATTGTTTAATTGGATGATATGAGTCAAATATCAAGATGGTAGGTTTAACCAGGTTGTGAATTATAGTATGTTATTTAAAGAATATATCCTTACTTTAAGGATGGTTTAAATAACATATGTTAAGATATTAGGTGGTAAGAAGTTAAGGAGATTTCTTATAACTTATTAAGTTGGTGTCATTTGTAAACCTTAAATCTTTTTAGAGGATGTCTTGATACTATCTTGTATTTATTGAATTTGAGGATTTTAGACCAATAATATTTTTGAAATGGATCAAATTGATTTCTTTTAGACCAATAATATTTTTGAAATGGATCAAATTGATTTCTTTGATATGATATGATTTAGTTCAGATCACAAATTTTGCATTTTATCAAATAAAATTACTAGATTTTCTATTATGTATAACCAATTTTATAAAGCTTCCACAAAACTTATTTTTCTTTTCTAATTAATATATTTTTCTCATTGCATTACATGTACATAATAATGTCCATTAATTTTCTAATTAATTCTCGCTTAGTAGTTATCAATCTTCATTATCAATTAACTCCCACTAATGTGACATTTACTAGCAATTAACCCTTATTAGTGTCACATTTAGTTCTTACTTCTATTAGTTTACACTATCAACAACATTATTTCTCATCATGTGAAGATGAATGGTCACCTTCTCTTGTTATTTTCAATCACACTTATGACATTTGAATTCAATAAAAAAAAGAAATAGACATAGTAAAAAGTTATATTGATCTCTATGGATCATATCAAGTAATAAATTCTCCAACTCTTGTTTGGATTATATGAACCAAATATTATTTTATCTCTTCTTGAATAAATTCATTATGATGCTTCTAAATGATATACTCATTTACCTATGCATACTAAAGGATTATATGAACAAGATATTTTGTCTCTTCTTAAATAAATTCATGGTGGTGTTTTTAAATGATATACTTATTTACTTACGCACTCTATAGGATTATATGAAAAATATTTCCTCTATTCTTAAAAACTTCATGGTAATATTTCTAAATGATATACTCATTTACTGCACACTGAAATCTTGATTTTTGTCATCGTGAGAGAAAAATAATTGTTTGTTCTAAATATTAAAAATACAGTTTAGAACAACAAAAAACATAATTTATCCATATATTTTCAAAACAATTGTTTTTATAAAGATATATGAATGTGTTTTAATTTAATTTCACATATATTATGATATTATCCCTACCAGAAAAATAAAAGTGATAAATATTCAACAAAATTAGTGAGTAAAATATGTAATCAATATTAATATTAGTGAATAAATCACACAAAATTAGTGAGTAAAATATGTAATCAATATTAATATTAGTGAATGAATTAGTGATTGATTTTTTTTTCTAATTTAATAATAAATTACCAATCATAAAAAAATTAGTCATAGAAAAAGTATATTATTTTTTAATTTATTAATTAAATAAACATAAGAAAAATTTTGCCCTCTTTTTTTCTATTTTGTCAACATTGTTTTAGCTCGCCATTTGAAACAAAAAGTTATAATTCATCAATTAAATACACTTATGCTTAATCTCAAGAAGTCTCTCGCCGAGGCGCATGAAAGGCTCAATAGTCTCGTGTTTGGACGGTGAATCTTTGCTAGATGAACCTAAAGACACAATAAATCTTTAAAATTGGTGAGGTCGTTATCTTTTTCTTATTCATGTCAATAACATATCTTTGTTATATATGGTATTCGAGCTACAAGTGTAACTAGTCAATGTGGATCATATTAATGACCATTACTACTTATTATACTTCTTCTTTTGTGGAACTTGTCCTAACAACTCAACTACCCATTAAACTATATTGACAATTGGAACTACCCATTAAACTATATTGATAATTGGAACTTGTGACACAACGATTGAAAATCCTGTTTTTTGCCTAGAAGCGTAAGAATAATTATGTGCTTTTGATTCTCTTCGGTACTTGTGGTGCTCAGACACAAATTATGGTGTCCTCTGCTACCTTCTCCACTTATGCAATGTCGATAATAACCAAGGCTTATGTCAATCGGTCTCGCATGCGGATTATGTCTCTTAAAGAGCGCAATTCCTCCCTTACCAAAGATGACTCAAATGTATATGATTATTTATGCTCTATTTACTTCATAGATGAGCTTGCGCTGATTGATCATTCTTTTAAAGATCTTGTTTTTGTCATTGTGGCCCTAAATGGTCTAAACCTTGCTTATCGTGAGTTTTGTGCATTGATCCACAACTCGTGATGACACTCTCCTGTACTTTAATAACTTTTTGACAAACTTATTTACTATGAAATTTTTTTATAGTTGCTTAGTTATCAAACAAAATTTTTTCAAGTTAAATTTCGCATGATTCATATAGTTATTTGGATATTTAATCGAATTATTTTAAAATAAAGTAAAAAAATATTTATATTTAATCATTATTATCATATTTTTTTTATATATTTTAATATATATTTTTAATAATAATAAATTTAGATATAAGATGACGCGAATAGTCATAAATATTTAAATTCTATTAAAAAAATTAGATTAGAAAATCTTATAAAAAGGGATTAGAAAAATTAGATGAAATTGGGTATGAAGTAAAAATAAATATGAATAAAAATAAAAAATAGCAAAATGGCCCAAACCTAAAAAAAATATGTAAGAGAAAAATGAATATTGCAATTAGCAATACCTACAAGACTAATCCTACTTGCCCAGAACCTTTCTTCTTTTAAAAAAATAAATAAATAGGTGGTGGTGCAAGAGAGTGAATGCGGGGCGTAAATAGTGACTGACTCTATTGGGCTGTAATTTGTACCAAGGGCGAACATCACAAGCACTTTTTCTTTTTGCTTACGAACCAAATGGCTTCATTCATTTGAAGGCTAAATTACGGTTGGAAATGCGTGCGAAGAGGCTATGAGGGGCGGTGCCGGTTGAGGAGCGGTGACTTGCGGAGGCCGTCGACGGAGGATGTCGACGGCGGCAAGAGTCGCGGTGTGGTGCTCGGCGGGATGGGTCGGTACACGGTGAGGGTTTCATCGGAAAAGGGGGACCTGTCAGGGCTCGTCGGGTCCAGGAGGAGCGCCAGCTTCTCGTAGTGCCGCTGGGCGAGGTCGCGGTTTGCGCAGGGTTTGGATGACTTTTCGGTTACATGTGAATTGGAATAAAATAATAATTAAAAATCAAATTTATTAAACATGTTAATGAATTTTGTAAATTTTTCAAACGTTATATGAGACATTATAGAGACCATTGTTGAGCCAGAAGATTGAACCTACTTATCAAAGAAGTCGTTATAACCCTAAATTCAAAACATTCACTATTTTAACCCTAGTGAAAAAAGGTGTCTCTAATCTTCTTGTGACTAGCGTGATCCTAAGAACTCTAATCTTTATTCAGAATATGTTCAAATTTCTTTTATTATATTTACATAATATATAATTTTTCAAATTAAGTGTCTATTTTTATTATTATTTGTCATAATTTAGTACAATTTATTTTATTTCACATTTGAATATTAGAAATTTATTGAAATCTATGAGTTGTAATGATCTATGGATTTGGTCCATGGACTTATGGATGTAGACGTAAATGACTTATGAATTTGTAGCTAATACCTATCAATATACGCAAATCAAGATTTTAATTATAAAGTAGTATGTTAATATATTTAATATTATCTGTAATTCAAGGTGACAGAAAAATTATGAGACTATCATAAAAATTATAAAAGAAGCATGAGTATTATCATTCTTTTTCATATTATTTGCTGCACCGATTGTTTATATTCTTGGGTAACTGGATTCAATTAAAATAAATCTCAATCTTAATTAAGAATTAATAAAATTTTCTATATATTTTTAGGGCAAAGCACTGAATTAAAATTAATACCATTAAATATAGTATAATATATATATATATATATATATATATATATATATATATATATATATATATATATATATTAATAGTAATTTTCTTTTATGAGCAATGAGTTGAGAGATAAGTGGATAGACATAAATAATAAAAGATAAGAAAGATGTTTGAGTTAGAGGTGGAGGGGTTGAGATAAAGGGTAGTATTATATGATTATAACGGGCAATTCGAAAAAGTGGAATAAGCTATGGAATCTACCAGTGCAAGTATGGATATTCAATTATGATTAAAATAATAAAAAAATTCTAAAATAACATTCCTATTATGACAGAGAATCTTTGTCATCTAATCAGTTAACGGAAAACTTCAGACATGTACTAACTGCATTATTTAATAGAAGGACACTGGCTATTATATAATACATAGACCTAAATGTTATTAATCTTATTCAAACAATCTTAAAATATTATTTCATTCTATTTTTTTAAAACATCAAACAACTCAGATTCTTTTACCACGTTTTCGTATATATTCCGCTCTGGTATTTTCATTTACCATATTTCTTGTACATTGTTCAAAGCAAAAGATTAAGGAAGTGTTCCATTGCTCTATTGAATCATTGAGTATATTACACATCCTACAAGTGAGAAAATCGGCGTTGGTCGGAAAATGATATAATTATTTAACTCATTTTCTCTCTCTCTCTCTCTCTCTTTTAACTATTGAATCTCACTGATATTTATATTTATTTTATGCAGACTTAACTGAAATGGAGGCATAAGTCAGATTGAGACTAGCCATCATGCATCTGCAAAGAAATGGTACTTTTGGATGTTGTCAACTATCAACCGAACGGCTGAAATCGTGGTTGCTATTGTGAGCAGAAATGAAAAAACAATGTTGAACCAGTGCCACGCCTTCTTCTCTATGCTAGCTGTTCGTCCCTTCACCTAAAATTCAACCAAAATTATTATTAATAATAATAATATATGTCCAAGTTTGACTAACTCTAGTTGGCTAGCTAAAGCTTGGTTTTGTGCATTGTGCGTGTAACTATAAGATAACCTTGATGAAGAGCATGCTGGGGAACATGAAGGTCAGAGGAATGAGAGAAAATGAGCCCATAAAGTTTACAAAGTCACCCATAAAAGGAAATGCTGCAGCAACGAAGCTGTTCCCAGCAAAGAAAAACGCACGCAGGAGAAGTAAGCGCTTTAAGTTCTTCCCTGAATGCACGGCCATGTCAATTTCTAGGAACTTTGTGTCCATCGCCTCCAGAATTGGTACCACACACATCTGCATTTTTTAAAATACAATTTGTATTTTATTTTTCTTAACGAACTCAAACTCAATTAACCATCTAACCATCTATGGTAAAATATGTTACGCACATGTTGGCAGACTATGGACTGCAAAAAGACGATGGCATTGATGAGAACATTAATCCATCTGGGACCACTTAGGTTTTCAGGAAGGTATTCTGACACCGCTGATCCATAAGCCCAGTATCCTATTACGATAACACCATAATAGAACACAACTCCCACTGTATATTGTAAACACAGGGCCTTCCTCATATTCTTCACTGCTGGCCTACGTAAAGTGGACTGCATACAAATACCAAACTATTAATTCATAATGTGGACATACAAATACCAAACCCTATTTTTTTATTAGCTGGATTAAGACAATAAAGACAAAAGTATTTATGGTACTTTAAAAAATAATTATTACTTTTAAATAATTGCTCATAAGTTTGTTGCTTGTTTTATTACTAAATCTAATTGATCTTCTTACGAAACCTAAATCTTATTTACTTATTATAGTCAAAACTAGTAGTATAATATAGAGAAATGATATTTTTACATTGCTTTTTAAGTTATCCCATGCGACAATAGGACGTGGAAAAAAAAAATAAAATTAACAAGGTATGAGATTCATTTAATTTAGATGAGTCGGATAATGTTTTTATACACAAACTTTTCACTTCTAACAACTAAGAAGTTTTTGTTACAAATAAACAAATGTGAAAAATAACCATCAAATGATTACAACATTAATGAACATATGAGGTTTCCACTTTCATTACCTCATTATAAAAGTTTTTTTCAGCAATCCAATGAAGAAGACACCTAGACATAATTATCATATATTTTAAAAGAATTTTATAATCTTTTAAAAGTACTTTTATTTTCACTTTGTTGGATCACAAATAGAAGAACATATTTCTTTACACAATATTAGAACTATTTTTTTAAAATAAAAGTAAACATAAACGAATGAAGTTTCTACTTACCATATTTGTTACATGAGTTCAAAAGTCTTTATCAACAAATCACATACAAAAACAAAGGAAACTATCTAAACTTAGGTGTCATACATTTTGAAAGAGCTTCATAATTTCTAGGAAGTATTATCACAAATGGAAGGATATGCTTTTCTACATAACATTATAACTGTATGTTTTCAAAATGAGAGCGAACGAAATTTCTACTTTCCACATCTGTTAGATGAGTTCAAAAGTACTTATCGATAAATCACATATCAAAACAGAAAAAACCATCTGGACGTGACTATCATACATTTTAAAAGAGCTTCATAATTTTCTGACAGTAATTGTACTTTAATCTTGTTAGATCACAAATGAAATAACAGTCTCCTTTACACAATATTATAGCTGTATTTTTTTTCAAAATGGGAGCAACATGAACGCACGAACTTCCTACTTACCATATTTGTTATATGAATTTAAAATTTTTTCTCAGCAAACCACCTACCAGAACAAAGGAAATCACTTGGACATGAGTGTCATATATTTTAAAATAGCTTCATAATTTTTTGGAAGTACTTACACTTTCACTTTGTCAGATCACAAATGGAAGGACGTGCTTATTTACATAACATTATAACTGTATTTGTTCAAAATGAGAGCAAACATAAATATATGAGGTTCTTACTTTTTGTATTTGTTACATGAGTTTAAAAATTTTTCTCAGCAAACAACATACTGAAACAAAGGAAACCACCACGACAATTCATATTTTTCTAGAAGTACTTCAACTTTGACCTTGTTGGATCTCAAATGGAAGGACGAACTTCTTTACACAACATTAGAACTGTATTTGTTTAAAATGAGAGCAAACATGAACATATGAAGTTCTTACTTTTTGTATTTGTTACATGAATTCAAAAGTCCTTATTAACAAACCACATACCAAAACAAAGGAAACTACTTATACGTGGGTGTCATATATTTTAAAAAAGTTTCATAATTTTCTAAAAGTACTTTTACTTTGACCTTGCTGGATCACAAATGGAAGAACAAACTCCTTTACATAACATTATGATTGTGTTTGTTAAGATAAGAGCAAACATGAACACACATGAGGTTACTACTTTCCATATTTGTTACATAAGTTCAAAAGTTATTCTTAAAAAACCACATATCAAAACAAAGAAAACCACCTCGACGTGGCTATCATACATTTTAAAAGAGCTTCATAGTTTTTTAGAAGTACTTTTACTTTGACCTTGTTCGATCTCAAATAGAAAGACAAATTTCTTTACACAATGTTAGAACTATATTTGTTCAAAATGAGAACAAACATGAACACATGAGATTCACACTTTTCATATTTGTTACAGGAATCCTAAAGTCCTTCTCAACAAACCATAGACCAAAACAGGAAACCACCTCATATGAGTGTTATATATTTTAAAAGAATTTCATGAAGAAGCTTCATGAAGTTCACATCAAGAAATATGTTCTTTTTAACTTACAGTCTTACCTTGTTTAATAGCACACATGAAGAAGAATACACACCAAACACAAGAGATTTTTAACATCATAAAAAGAAGAATAGAAAGAAAGAAGAATGTGAACAATGCACACAAGAACCCGAAGAGGAGTTGAGCAAAAGGAAAAATCCAGCAAAAAATGAAAATGAAAACCAACAGAAATATTTTTGCCATGCCATATCAGAGTGTTAGATGAAAGTAACTTGAAAGCAGTGTCAAACTATCAGTGATATATATGTTTGTTAGAGAAAGATCACATATTAATAGAGATGTGTGTAAACATAATATAAGTTTACGCGTGAATTCCTAACAATTTGCAAGCCGTAAAACTAGCCGTAAACCATTCTAAATATTTCATAAGATATACCTAGTTCTTTACTTTTAATCAAAATATAAAAAATTAGAAAAATATTTTTATTAAATAATCTTTTGTTTATTTTTATTCATTTTTTTATTCACATCAGGCGAAAAGTGCAAAACATATATCGAGCAAAGAAAACTTAATACATTTCTTAATTGTTAAATATATCTTAAAAGATATATAAAAAATAGGGAATCATATTTTGGGTTGAAATGGTAATAAATGATTAGGTTGAATTTCTAGAAATATGACCTGTATCTCTGGGAGCATGCCACCGCTGCTGGAGACAATGATAGCAGAAATGGCACCAAAGGAATTAAACACCTTGCTCTCTTCATTGCCACTGATATCGAAATCCCTGTTCGAATTTGATTTCCCTACCAACCAACAATATTGGTGGGGCGAGCACAATTTAACATTATGGTTATTGAGCAGAACAATACATTTTAAATGCGAAAGTGTGATGCTTAGTTAGCATACCATCTTTGACTAAAACAACGAGAAGAAATATTATATATGTGAAGGTGAGGACAGCAGAAACTCCCAACCAATTTTTCATGGCCGAAATTGTTGGGATGAAGAAGGAATAAAAGAAGTAAGCTGCTCCTGTTATCACTATGTAGTATTGGAGCCTCAAGGGAGAATCGCTAAATTCCGAGTTGATTTCCTGAAGAGAATAGCAATATTTTATTTAATTTTATATTTTGAATTAGTTTCTTGAAAAATATTTGACAAAAAAATATCTAGATACCATAAGGGCAGCTTTTATTAGAAACCGAACAAACTAACAAAACCTAAAACTAAAAAAGACATTTTACTAGGACTAAAAGTAAACAATTTTATCCTTGGTGATGGTAAATTATTTGTCTGTTATAAATAAAAGTACCTTAAGTGCCTTGCCTCCAAGGAGGATGAAACCCATATCTCCAAGAAGAAGGGTCAAAAACTGGAAAACCCAGGTTATGTGGTACATAGTCTTGCCTTGACAGAGTAAGAATAGCTGAGTTAAAATGTGTAATACATGATGCAAAGAATATGAGAAAATTACCGTAAACGTATCCCATAAGGTCTCTGTATCTAATGAATCTGCGATTATCAACGAAATGAAATGCTGCCAAGAGCCAGTTTGCATAGGCAGTGTAGAGACCCACAAGAAGAAGGCATATGATACCCCATGTCCAACCCAGTGGCCACATTATCAGATTGGAAAAACTCAATATCCATCCAGTGTTGACGGCATTCACCAGCAGCAACCCCACTTGTTCCCACGAATCTGCATCCCGTAACCAATTCCATCGTTAAATTAAAAAAAAAAAAAACACACAAAAGAGTGGGTGAATTCAGTATATATGCAGTGCATTACCGCGGTCAATAGTATGAGCAGTAGCGAGGGCATAATCATCGTTTTGGGTACCCTTTTCTTGACCTTCTTCTATGTTCAGAGTGGCTCTTCCTTCTACATCCATGGCGAATGCTAGATCACTGAAAAGAAACCAAGATTTTGCTCCTTAAAATATTACAAGTAGGGTATTAAAATTTGTAGAAGTGGAATGAAATAATTTTTATAAATATGACCATTCTATGAGCAAACCGACGAACACACTTTTTTTTTTTTATGAATTGTAAGGGAAACACGTTAGTTAAAAAAGGAAGTTCTTTTATTAATCATATATACAATTAATACAAGTGGATTATCTTTTAGTTTTATTATAATTACCTTTTTTCTATAAAAGCTTGACTAGTTATCATTAATATCTTTATAATTGTCATGTCAGTTGTTCCCATAATCCTTTAGCAATTAAATTTTACAAGTCATATTTATTTTTTCATCTATTACTGTATTAGTTGTAAGATATACATAAATCCTTGATGTCATTTTTTAGTAATAAAAACTGCATGATACATGACTAGCTGAACTTTTCTATATTTGTTTAAATTTGGTGTATTAACTTTTAATAACTTTTGCCTTTTAGAGTCTTGCTAGAGTTTAGTTCAATTCTTTTGATATAATGTATATTTGGACGCTGTTTAGTATTTATATTATAACTCGATCAATGCATTTATTAACAGAATTAACAAATTTATCTTATTTTTTTAATTCAAATAAATAATATTTCTTTTAATTATTTAGAAAAAAAGTAAAAATATTACACACTAATATGATTACTGAATGGGTAAGTATAATCAATAATGCTGATTTATGTACCTTTTGATGCATAACGGTTAACAAGTGCCATAAAATATATTAAGATTTGTTTATTTTTATTTTTATAAATGGTTGAGTGAACATATATTATCAATATAAAATAATTTGACACCTTTTTTTTTAATAACAATTCATTTTAATATTGTTTAAGGTAATTATTAAGTATAGTTAGTTTATCATTAATTTAAGATTAAATGATAACACCTGTTTTATGAAATATGTATATCCTTTCCTTTTAGATAATCATATCTTCACATTAAAACTACTTTTATTTAGCTTATTAGATTAAAGAGTGCCTGAAAAAATATTAGGAATGAATATGATGAAGATGAGATAACATAGCACTCTGAGGTGACTTCAGCATTAATAATTGAGACCATAAATATTAAAATGATTGAGCCTGTAAATTGATAAAGAATTTGTTAGATTAGGTTATAACATTCTTTTATGAAGATTCTAAAAAATTATTGTTTTATATATTTTCCTTGAATGTTGAGTTGAAACAATTTTTTCTTTTTCAGAAACATAAACACTAAAAACAATTAAAATTACATAAAAAATGATTTTTAAAACATTATTGAAAATATATTTTGAGTGTAAATCAAATCTAAATCTACAATTACATAACTTATCTTATCATTAGATAACTTTGTTCTTATAATATGATTATTAATATTTTTATTGTGATTATTATTATTATTAACAATAATAATATTTTATTGATAATAATAATAACATTAGTAATAATAATATTACATTAATAATAATATTAATAATATTATTATTAATAATAATCATAACAAATTTTTTAATCAATAATAAAGAATATAAATTGGAAGGGGTAATTAAGTTACCCCAATTTATGTCAAAAAAAAAAGGTTCAAGTCTTAAAAAAAATTAACAAGAGAGTACCACAATCAATGATTATGGACTATTAAATTGACCTTATCCAAAAGAAGTCCTAACCTTATCTTCATAAAGTACAATCTGTCCTAATTTTTATTCAAAAGACATGGTCAGCTACAACCTTTAGATCCTAAATAGCACAAATCTACACATATAGGGACTATATAAGTGTTTTTTTTATTTCTAAAAAGTTATAACAATGAAAATACTTGTCCAACATAGTATTGGTTATCCAAGTATGAATTTAATTCTCACATTAAGTGAAAACGAGAAGAAAAAGAACCCATAAACTTAATATTTTAAGATTTTAGGTTGAAAGTTGTGTCGGGATACCTCTGTTGAGTTATGATGCACAAAATTCACATTAAACTAATTATCACACATTTTCATACTCAGTGATATTGTACATGAAAATAATGGCTTATACTTTTAGCACTAAGGAGCCTATCTCTAATTGATTATTTATTATGAAGAATTCTCCAACCACACATCTAAAAAGAGAATGAACTCTTTATTTTCCATAACTTCTCCAATACTTCTTCATAGTCACCATTCATTATCTTACTACATACATCCTCATACCTCTCTCCTTACTCCCACTTATCATTTATTTCCTTATTTAGTTCACAAAAAGCTACAAAAAATCTTTTACATACCTTTATATTTTTTTTAGGAAAATCTTTACACACTTTAACCACCACCAGGTACAATTAACAGATTAATATTATGACTAAACTTAATTATTCAACTAACAAAAATATCCTTATTATGTATGCATTTTCTATCACTTCTTATTGTCTTTTATATATCTCCATACGTAAAAATTAAAATAAATATGCAGTCGTATAATATATTTTTTTGACCATTCATATTTTTAATATTTTTTTTTTCATAAGAGTGATGTTATTGTGGACCTGGTGATAAGGATAGGAAGAGAGAGAGTGAAAAAAATTGATATTCTACTATATCTCAGTTATTATTTTTCTAGTTTAACAAAAGGATAATACGATGTTTCTTAAAAAGGTGTTTTTATTTCTTATCACTTATCATTCTTAATTTATAACTCTTTTTTGCTTTTTTTAAATAAATTCCTTAATTTTTATGGTGAAAAGTAATATAAATTGTCCATTTGCCTATTGCCATATTACTTATAGCTCTAAGTATTTTAAAGATTGACACATACCGAATATACAAATTCGAAAGTAAAAAAAAAAAAAATATTACTCTTAATTGAAACAAAAACATCTCTGTATTTCTTTAGTATTAAAAGGTTACAAACATTTTTTTAAATAATGAATGTTCAATTCATCTTTCATATTTTTGAATTGAGAAAGAGATAGAAGCAAACCCGTACAGTTTTCCTTAAAATCCATAAAAGTCTTGTTTTCTTAAGATAATATGAAACAGACAAATTTAGTTTGCAAAGCAGGATACTCATAATAATTTACTTGACATATTTTAAAGAGTATTCATTGAGCGACTTGGATTAAACTTGTTATTTAATTAATTAAAGCTAAATAAGTTTCATTGATTTTTTGTAATTTTATTGTCAAACAATTGATTATAAATAGATTGGTTTATATTAGATTAATTGACTTTCTTTTTAACTCAATTCTATAAGTATAGTCTTGTGTAACATGTCCATACGTGTTCCTTTCAACCCCTATTATAGGATATGGGAAGGGTATAAGGGGTGATTGGGAAAGAATTTCATGAAATGGAACAAAGAAACAAATAAGAGTAAGAAAAAAAAACCTTTAGGGGGAATGATGTCATACAACCATAGATGATTTGGGTCACTGAAAGAGTGAGAGAGAAATTCATTAGAGAATTGGTTCAACAATAGAAATATACTTTGTATTCAACAGCAAAAGAATGAGAAAAATATATAATTGGATACAAATGAACCATATCAGATAAAGGGGGAGAAGGGGAATTTCTAAGATGATAGGTTGTTTTACAAAGTATACAAGATATGTTTATTTTGGATATAGTTTATTCCAAGCAAATAACAACGAAAGCAACTATTATGTTGATGGAGTCATTCTTCCATCCTTGTAGTAGAAACTTTAAAGAGAGAATGAAAATTTTTAAACTTCCTAAGTTTATAAGGAAACTAAATCTGGATCCTCTCTTAAAAAAGATTCTTTAGAAAAAATAAGATAAATTACTTCTTTAATGACTTTTAAAGAATAAGAAAATGTTTTAAAGTTATTCAAACTTCATTCAATTCAAAAGTAATTTGTAGATAGGACAATGAGTTCTATATATAGATGGTCTAACCGTCTTTGAAAGCTTAGACAAATAAGTGTGAGACTACAAAACAAATAAGCAATTAGTGACAGATTTCTGAAATAGTGATGTAAATTTTTGCTACAAATCAAGTAGTGCCTAAAATAATCTAAAATTGACTTGTTTCAAGTGATGTGAGACTTCCTTTCTTTAGCTGTATGTGATGTATCCTTCTTCATGATCTTGGACGTCCTACTCCTAACCCAAATAAAAGCTCAATTTGAAGTCCACTTATGTCTTTACAAAAACCTAAAACTACAAATAAATATGTATATTGATACAATTTTTATAAGACGAAAATAAATAAATAAGAGATTCATAATATTCAACTATTCAAATTAGTAAAATCTTCTTCTATCCTCTTTGCCATAGGTTTTGATAGCTAGATGGTTTTCATCATACGTTGTACTCTAAATTTGAAGAACAAAAAAATAAAAGACATTGTTTAAGAGAATGATGGTTACAGAAGTCTTAGGCTGGATGGAATTAACTTTAAATTTATAAAAGAATACTAGAAAGTGATGAAAATAAATTTCATAAGATTTCTAAACGAATTTCAAAGGGAGGGGAAATTTCTGAGAGGGAAATTCATCTTTTATTACCTTATTCCAAAATGTAATAATCCACTAGGATTAGGTGAATTTAAACCTCTAGTGAAGCATATGTTTAAAGTGATAGCTAAAGTTTTAACAAATAGACTGAGAAACGTAATGAATGGGGTTTTAACAAATAGACTGGGAAAGATAATGAATGGGTTGATAGATGGAACATAGATTGCATTCTTAGGAGACATGAACATTTTACACAATGTACTTATAACTAATGAGATAGTGGATATAATAGAAAGAGAGAAAAAAAAAAGACGTATGATATTTAAAGTAGACTATGAAAATGATTATGACTCAGTTAGTTAGAATTTTCTCTTTTACATATAAGAAGGTTAGGTTTCTTGGAGAAATGAATGACATGGATATGCGAGTGTTTAGCCTCAAATACAATAAATACTTTAATCTATTGTTGTCCTATAAAGGAGTTCAAGACAATAAGGGATTTAAGGTAATACAACCCCTTAACGCCTTTCTTGTTTAGTGTTATGGGGGAGGATGATTTAATTAGGGAAGTAAAAAGATCTAATATATAGTGGATTTAAATATGGCAAAAACAAAGAGGAAGTAATAATATTACAATATGCAGATGACACCATATTTTTTAGATAGCCCAATAAAAGGTAATGTGGAGGTTTGAAAAAGCATAATTAAATGTTTTGACTTAGTATTTGACCTTAAAGTCAAGTTTTTCAAAATTTAGAATATTGAGGATGGACTTAAGTACCACAAAGCCTGTGCTAAAATTCTCAATTGTAGGATATTCAACTCCTACTTGGGGTTGCAAGTAAGGGTGAATTGAAATAAGAAATGTATATGATAACCTATATTAGTAATAAATTATCCTCCTTAAAGCACAACTATTCATCCTTTATTGACCAAGTCATTCTTTATGAATTTGATTTTCCTATTCCTTCCCCCTCCTTAATACCTTCTTAATTAATTGTGCAATATAAAAGTATCCTTTTTTAATTCAGCTAAGTTTAGGAACTTTGTGCCAACTTCTAATTGAATTTCTCCAAATTTTGAACCATGACTAAATCCAACAATAGACCTTATTAATTTACTGATCATTAAAATTTTTAAGTTTCCTTAATGTTTCAAAACCATACTTCTTTTTTGTCTCAAAATTAGAGTCACTATCAAGGTCATAATTAATAATGTCTTCTTCATAACCCATAGGTGGTAACTTGTACAAACTATTTACAACATACTCATAAGAATTTGAGTATTAGCCATCAATGTGTTCCTTCATCACCATTCACTCCTTCAGGACCTCTTGAGCATAGTGCTTGAACAAATTTTACAAAATATGCTTGATTAGGTTTTGCAACATTTTTTCTTGTTCGATATATATCTTGTTCCTTAATAGGTTCCACTACATGTTTTTCAACATATTGTTTTGCAATAATTTCTTCTTGTTAGTCGTATTATTTTAAAATAGGTTTTGCACCATATTATCCTTTGTCACCGTCTGTTTCTAATATAGTTGGTAAGTGACACTCAATATCAACAAGTTCATCATAAGTAAATATCAATATATTTTCTTAAATTAGTTGGAATGTTATTCAAGAACACAATAATATCAATATCATCCACAATAAGGTGCAATTTATCATTCACATCTTCCTTGTCATTCCGCATGCCTATACTTTTTACAACAAGCAACCAAGTCTTTTACTAATCAGGTATTAATTAAATCCTCACCCAATTTTTCTCACATACAAACCTACTCTCATTGTATTGACTAATATTGGTCTTGACGAGCCTTGTAGTACAATAAAAAAACTAATTTCAAAAATCATTTTATAAATAACATAAATTAGAGTACACCTTTAATTAATCTGTACTTATTCTCTTAATCAAACTCACACAACATACATTATATAAAATAACAAGATAAAAATAAATGAACAATTTATAAATAATATCACTTAGAAACAATTATCAACAACAACATTCAACAAACAAAATCTACCAGCGAATATATTTAAAATAAAAAATATATAAATTTAAGGTTTAAACAAAGTAAAGTATTCATCAATTAAAAAATAAATAAGTTTCACCAATAAATAAGACACAATTTCTACAAAATAAAAAAAAGTTACATATATCTTCACATCACAAACAAAATATATTTCAACTCGATATTTTTTTCTTCCACAAAACAAATATATTCAAGTAAAATTTCTTCTTTTATAATAATTCTCTCGTACAGGATCAGTCTTTCCCTTTATCTCTAATCGCTGATTCAATAAAATCAATGACTTCGTATTTTAAAATAATTAAAAAAGAAACTCTCTTTTTATGAGTAAATCAAGGGTGTCTCATTAATTAAAAGACGACTAACGTGTAGTTCTAAAATTCAAGATTCATTTGCATGAAATTTTTCTATTTTTTATTCAGCTACTCAGTAACCAGGACAATATAATATCTAAGGGACCAATGTAATATTTACAAGTTATTTCTCCACTAGACAGAAAAAATAAAATCTGGGTTATTTTTGGTTCTACTACCTACGTGCCATCAAAACCCTCCACTTCTTATGTTCAATTATACCCCTTATCCTCTATTCCCAATCTCTCCGTGTTGCGCCTCTGTCCTTCTGTAATGTCATAAACTCTATCCATGTCTCTGCCTTCCTCTCTTACAACAAACTCCCTCACAATGGCGGAATCCTGCATTCTCTCTCTCCCTTCTCTCTTTCGCGCCACTAACAACAAAACCCTTTCTTTCTCAATTCCCTCTAAGCGCCTCAACCTACACCTTCCATCTTCCTATTCTTCGCCCTTTCCCCTCACCACCAACACCACCCGCTTCCCGTCTCTCCTCACATTCGTCGCCCAGACATCGGATTGGGCCCAAGATGAGGAAGAAAACGCCGTATGGGAGAACGAAGCCGACACCGCGTGGGGAACTGAAGAAACTGGCGATGACGGCGTGGAGGAAGAGACCGGAGGGGGTTTTGCTCAACCACAGGAGGAAGTTAAGATCTTTGTTGGGAACTTGCCTTATGATGTCGATAGCGAGCAATTGGCGTCGCTTTTTAAGGAGGCTGGCACCGTTGAGGTTGCTGAGGTGAGTGGGTCTTTGTCTATGTTGATGTTTTGTCTGATTTGAGGTTTCATGTGTTTGATTTCAATGTGGTTGGCGGTGGTTTCAGGTCATTTATAATAGGGTTACTGACCGGAGTCGTGGTTTTGGATTTGTCTCCATGAGTACGCTTGAAGAGGTTGAGAAGGCTGTCGAGATGTTCAGTGGTTATGTAAGTTGTTGTGTTGGTTTATATTTTGTTTTTGAGTAAGAAGGGTTGTAATTATGGTCCAATGTTCAAGTGGAAAACTGTGTTTGGATTTGGATGTTTAGGGGTGAGTGTGTAGAATTATGGAATGGAACAAAGTTATTATTCTATAGTTTGGATAATTTTGTGATGGAACAGTAAAAAGATTGGAATCATCATGGTGTGGTATATTCCCTGATTGTCACGCCCAATTATGTACTCAGAAGTTTGATTCCTTGACCCATGTCAGAGATTTTTGTCTCGGTGCTTTGAGGAATTGTTTTCTGACTCTTGGCCCGAAAATAATCTAGGTTCACCAAAAATAAATTGAAGGGGAAGAAAGAGTGGCATTGGATAGAATGGGATGGGATGTGTGTATGTCATCGTGTTATACTTCATTCCATCTAATTTTAAACAATCCAAACAATGGAGACCACTCTATTCTAGTGTGACATGTTGACACTACTCTAATTCTCAATGTTAAGATCCCAGTGTAAAAGTGTAAATAAATGTGTCCAGGGTTGGCAAATTATGGATCTTGAATTGTATGCTAGTTGACCAAAAATATCTCGCTCCTTCCCCCTTTATTGTCCCCAACTGAAATAAAATTCGGGGTGAATGTGAGAAACTATGATGATAGACTTGTGTAGATAAGAATGGGAAAGTATTATTAGTACAGTTGCTCCTCTTTGATTATCTTCAAAGTAGTTAACCTAAGATACTATGAGGTTTGGCCTTGTTCTAATGGTGCTTTGCTCTCATTATAATAAATGTCTTCGAGATTTAGATTGTGGCAAGGAATTGGTACAAATGTTTAGACCTAAGTTTGTAATCGATAGATTTTACTCTATGTCATCTGAATATATTCTTACTTCAGTGTCTGTCTACGTACATCGTAAAATTGGGACATCCATGCAAGTATATTTGAAATACCATTGTCTGTAGTCATAGACTGTTACTTTTACTGAAAGAAATAAAACTGAATTTTATATTTTAATTTTGTTCTGATTAGATTTTGTATGAAGATGGACACTTTTCTGCACATACAAATGGGTTTCGAGACTTAGCAGTTTTCCCTAGTTGAAATGTCTTTTGGGTGACATGTCATTTGCTGGAATAAGCATGCCTATTGATTTTCTTTAATTATTTTTCCTGTGGTTTCTTGAGTTGTTTTGAATCTTATCCATCTTTTCTGTGACAGGAACTAAATGGAAGAGTGTTGACTGTTAATAAGGCCGCTCCAAAAGGGACACAGCCTGACCGCTCATCTCGCCCACCACGAACCTTTAATAATTCTACTTCAACAATCTACGTTGGGAACTTGCCATGGGATGTTGACAAGGCTCGGCTGGAGCAAATTTTTAGTGAACATGGTAAGGTTGAGGAGGCCCGGGTGGTCTATGACAGAGAGAGTGGTCGATCACGTGGTTTTGGCTTTGTCAAAATGTCCAGTGAGGCTGATGTGAATGATGCAATTGCTGCTCTTGATGGTCAGGTAATAATCAAGTACTTTGTTACTTGATCATTGGTGATAACATTACAAGGACTACTTGTGTGTTTCATTCTTGGGAGTAAAATTCTGATATGGTGGTTCTGATATTATTGCAGGAGTTGGATGGGAGACCAATCAGAGTGAATGTTGCAGAGGAAAAGCCTAGACGCAGCTCCTTTTGAGTGGTAACTTGAGAGTAATCTTCCATGTCCGACTGATTGAGTTCCCTTTCAATGGTTTAGTATACAGTGTCAATTTTTACCTTCTTTGGCAGCTGGTTTCAGATTGAATTTGCATCTTAATATTATTAATTCGATGTCCAGGTGAAAATGATTAAAAGTTACAATTCCAACTCTAGGGATTTTGGAAAAACTCTTCTTTTTCTTTTCTCAACCATTTTGTTTGCTATTGATGCTTGAAAATATGGATAGTTCCCTTTGTTTAAATCTTCTGGTAAATAGAATTGACGCGAGCATATTTAAGACTGACTTCATGACATATAGATGCCAAAGCTTAAGAGGCGTGATGTTTTTGTCATGTCATCTGTTAGATTTCTTATTCGAACGGTTACACTTTTTAGTGTAAAAGAAACTACAAGCACAGATAAATCGGCATCTCATTTTCTTTGCATAGGGAATTCTCATATTTGAAGGATCAGGTTCTTGTCCTGCCTTTACAGCATAATAACTAACCAATGGTTATAAATTTAGCTTAATGTTGACTGTACTCAATAAAATTGGTCGGAGAGGATCTGGTTTGCCTTGTTGATAGACTCTCTTTCGAACTTGTGCATAGTTGACCTAAAAATATTTGTCTTGAATGTATATTTCGTAATGATAATCAATACTGGAAGTGATTAAATACGTGCTTAAAATCTATTAGTCTAATTTGTAAGTACCACTGCTATAGAAAGTAATAAAAATTATTGTGAAATGTTTAGAGTACCGAGACCTACAATTAGTTTTCATTAGAAGATCGTTAGTACAAAATTTGGATCAGAAATTCTAGACACGTGCATATTTTTCACGAAAGTCACGTGAGAATTTATGCTAGTACAATGATTTTATCTTTAAAATTACAAGATAAGTACGGTTGACTGATAGAGCCTTAAGTGCCAAAAATATTCTGATGTCTGACAAGACAACATTGCGATGTCTGTGCATGCTTCTTCTTTTTTTTTAAAAAAAAAAAGGAAACATAAAAATAAAAGATTTTATAAAAACCATCAAAAAGTGCCTATGGTCCTTAAAATCAAAACATGTCAATTAATTTGTTCCACTTTAAAATTAAAAAAAAAACAAAAAACTCAAAACTACCATATCATTTTTAACCCTTGAATTAAATTAGTTTTAAGTTTGGATAGTTTGAACAAACTTATTTACTAATATTTCTAGACAAGAAAAAGACGAAGAAAAATAAAATTAGTTTTTTTATAAATTAAAATTCATTTAGGTATAAACCAAATTTTTGTTTTTAATTTATGGATAATAGGAAGATGCACTTTTTTTTCTTTTTCTCTTTTATTGAAGTATTCATGAAGAAAATTGTTAAAATAGATCCTTGATCAATTTAGTTTCAAATGATAATGACCAAAATTAATGATCAAATTAATTAACACTCACATCAACGACTAAACTGATAAATAATTGCTATCTTCAATAGTTAAATTAACTAGTAATATGTATAATTTGCAACTAATTAATATATTACTTCATAATTAAAGTCTAGACATTTTATAAGCAAACTTAATATTATTAGTGCGTAAAAAATAACACAAGGTGTCATTACAAAACGTCCACACGACACGACATAAAAATTAAACACCCACATTCCTACCAATTTTAACAATCACAAAAAGCATCTTAGTCTTTTCTACTAAGAAACATTTAACATCTACTCAATTGATAAGTTAACATTCTAACTCGACCGATTTCGCAGCAAAAGTGTGAATATGAATAATAAATATGATTTTAACCTATGTTGGTACATGAACACAATAAGTTAAGAGTTTAAATTCTATCCCAAGCCATCAGAAATATTGTGGTAATAACTTTTAAGATACAACAAACTTACCATGTATAACAGTTTGTGATTGGAAGACATTATAAAAACTTTGTATGCTGTCAATTGTTCAAAAACTTTTACTCAAAAAGTGCATAATACAAGACAATTGTTCAAGTTTTCGACTCAACCACTTACATAGAAAATAGTGTTTTATATAGTATTAAATAAAGCAGAAAATAGATTCAGATTTCAGACAAAGAACGAGAATGTTTATGGTGTAATTATTACTACTGTTCTGAATTATCAACATGAATCATTTGTTTTAGGGCCAGAAAAGAACAGCAGCTTCAAATATACAAATTCTTACAGCACGTGGTACAGACAACCAAAGCCTTCCAGATATTCATTTTCACTAACCACGCAACTGAGCTTCTCTGCTAGTGAGAGGCACATACCGAACAGAAGTCTCAGTCCGTATACTGATAGAACCATCAGAGTTCTTATCCACGACCTTTAAATCTTGAAATATGTTTCCAACAGGAATAACCATTCTACCACCCTGCTTCAACTGGTCAATAAGTGGTTGGGGAATTTCTGGTGCCGCTGCTCCAACATGAATGGCATCATAAGGAGCAAAATCAGGCCAACCTTGCCTACCATCTGTCAACACAACAATCACTCAAATATTTGAAATTATTGAACCGCCAACTTGACATAGCAAATTATTTAACTTCTGAAAGAAAACATCAATAACCACATAACAGAGGGAAGAGTTAAAGAAAGTGACTATGACATTCACAGTCCACAATATCTAGGAGTGTCATAACATGAGTGCTTATGAATAAACTCTAGTTTCAGATGAAGTTTACTCAATCACATTAAACAAATCCAATCCTCACCATCAGATTACTTGAGTTGACTCAATCACTTCAAACAAATCTCAAATCCAGATCATCAGGTTATGAATTTCTGTTTAACTGAAGGACTCGTCAAAGTTATTCAATCCTTTATCTCACATTAAGCCTTCGACACTCATATCTAACAAATGGACTAGACTAAACTCTCAGAGTCAATTGCACTTTTGTTGTGGAAAAGAGTTTCAATGTTTCATATCAATGGAAATCATAGAAACCGTACCACCACCATGCACAGAAAGGGAACCATCTTCCAGTGATTGAGATGCAGCACTTTTTTTAATATTCTCAATTGAAAAAGAAACCAATTCAGGAATATGTTCCACGCCAACAGCACGGCCTTGGGGTCCTACCATCAAGGCAAAGCATCCAGTGAGGTAGCCCGTTCCTGCAAAGGGTCCAAAGTAAGAATACTTTGCATAAAATGCAGAGAATAAAGAAAATAGTTCATAGACTATACCAGAGCCAACGTCCAGAGCACGCATCCCAGGTTGCAAATTCTTCTCCAGCAACTGAAGGCACGTTGCATGCATATGTGGCGCAGAGATAGTAGCATTGTAGCCTATCGGCATAGGACTGTCAACATAAGGTTGAAGTCCACCAGGTACAAACAAAGCTCTATCAATGGTTTCCATTACTTCACCCACCTTTCTGGAAGTAATGATTCCACAACGCTTCAAATTATCTACCATTCCTTTGTTCTCGTTGAGGGCACTCCCAGACCAGTATTGCTGTATTTTTTTGCAAAATTATATTACTTTAGATTACTTTTTGCTTTAAATATTACAGAAAATAAGAGGACAAAGAAAGAAAACACAAGCAAGTAGAGAATCTAAGGCTAAATTTATGGTAACAGAAGGAATCCAGAATCATCAATTCTGATGTGCCCGGTGGAGTGATTCGGCCTCTAAATGAGAGAAACAGTTCATACAAATACAACGTAATTGGACATGCATAACATTGGTCAACACCAAGAGTAAGAACAATAGCCACTGTAAGTTATAGAAACGGAAGACGATGTTTAAACTTTTAAACGAGAATTACCATAAAATTCCATTTATGGGCATGTTCAAAATTCAAACAGAATAAGTTCACACACCACTCAAAGAGCCTCTACTCTAGTAATGTAGTTGACCGATGGAAACAAATTCATAATTTATGTATTGAATCAAAGTTGAGAGCAATGCAAGGATTCGACGTAAATGAGAGAAGAAAAGATAGGGCGGTGTTTCCGTCGGTGAAGAACTATGCTCGACGATCGATCGCAGTGATAAACGACGAAGAAAGAGAAAGGGGTTACCTCCATCGTATAGAAATAGCGTTCCCCGGAGCAAAATTAGGGTTCAGTGATCAGTAAGGATTTACTTGTTAAAGAGCGACACTGATGAAGTAAATGGAACAGGTTGAGATTATTGTTTTGTGTTTAAACAACGTTGGTGTTTTTCGGTGTCTTGTTCAGTTGGAGTGCTGCATTCCTTGCAGTTGGCATCTTTCTCTTGCCACTTTCCTTCACAAGCTTCCTCTTCACTCATTCGGGTCCGTGAGCTTTTTTTATTAGTTTTTATAAAGCGATAGTGGGCTTTAAAAATTTGGGTTGACCTTTCTGCTGTTTCAGGATGGACACATTCTTTCTGCACCCATATATTTTTTAAAATACTGAAAATACATTTTTTAGATTATACAGTCTAAAACATAAAAATCATATTTTGGATGGTAAAATTCAAAATGTATTTTTTTTTCAAATTTTAAATTGTATAATTTGAAATATAAAAAATTAGAATGTAAGATTTATTTAACTTTTTTATGTTATTTTGCTTTATCTATGGAGGTGGGGAAGGAAGTATGGAGTTACAGGAAGAATGCGTCGATAACAGTCGCTCTCGGTTTTCATACATCTCCCTTTAGATATATGTTTTTAGCAATTTTCATTTTTTTTTTAATTCATACAACTACTCTTTGGTTTATTTTATGTAGGAAGGAGAAATATAAATCTTTAAGTAAAATGAGAACCCATTCGAATTAGATGGGGAAGGAAATAAAAACAAGAAATCTCTACATCTTTTGAAATAGGCAACACTTCTTAAACACTCAGAACTAACTATAGGTTTTATTAAGTTTGGAAATCACTTGAAAATATTTGAAGTTTTTATAGTATTTCAACCCTTCTTTTGAGACCCTTGTAAAAGGGTTGATGTGTAATTGTCTTTTTCTTTCCCTTTTTTAACATTTGCACTTCTACAATGCTTATTATCAAAATGCAATTTCATTGGTTGTGCAAAATGGCCACTTTTGCAATTTAATATAAAATCAATTGGAATGATAGAATTATAATTCTCTATTAGTCTTTATCATTAGTGGTAATTGTAGAAATATAATATAATTTAATCTAAATGAAGAGGTTGATTATCAAGCTTGTTAGTAACTAGAACCAATTTCTTTCAGGGGGAAATACGTATCCTTAAATCGATGATACACCCAAAGAACTAAAGCTAAGATCATGCCTAAGACTAAAGCTTTTCCATCAATTGAATTTTAATCATTTTATTATCTTCTTTACTATTTCAATCATTTTTCTATTAATTTTCTTACGCTTTTTTCTTCTGTGTAACAAAAATAAATTGCACTTAATGAACTAAAATCAACTTCTACACTTCAACTTCAAAAATAGTTAGATAAAACGAGTGAAGGAACAACTTCAATGATCAATTTTGATCCCTTTCAATGTCCCTGGAAAGAATTAGTTGCATCTGACATATGTCCGGACCAACAACTCTAAATGCCCTGTCTGCTAAATTGAGGATGCGGGGAAGTAGAAGTTACATGTAAGTATTTTAAATGCTTTAGAAATCTAAAAGTAACTGGGGAAGAATAATCTCAAGATGAGTTGGTTCTATTTGACTAGCACCCTCCGCTTCAGCAATAGCAGCAGCACGTTGAACAGCCTCTGCATCAAGAGAACAGTTTATATCAAGGTGATAAAGATTATGAGCAAACTTATAGTCAAGACCAAGGAGGCACAAACGCGTTTCTCTTTAAGATGTATAAACCTGTGATAAAAATCCGGAGAAGTTCACAAGTAAGCTTCACAGCATTGCTATTAGCTGGATCAGAAAAGATGGAGAAATGAGTAAAACATTCAAACGGTCAATTTGCAATAACAACACAACCATGGCGTGACTTGATCACAGAACCTCCACCAGAGAATAAATCCATCAATGTAATGAAAAATGGAGACATGGAATAAATACCAGAAGTTGTCCGATTCTTCTTGGATGTTCCAACTCCTACCTGTAGCAGTAAACCCCAATGCAACAGTGAAGCAAGGGATATCATGTAGTTGAAGAGAATAACTAAAATATTACAGAATGTAGATTCTACTTAGGATGTTATTGCTGTTGATGGCACCCAGTCAGATATAGATTACAAAATATACTTTGAAAAACAAGATATTTGTTGAAATAGATATGTAGACATCGTAAACTGAAGACAAATGTAGCAAACCTAAACAGTGAATGCAAGAAACTGAAAGGGTAACAATCAGGGCAATTTCCCTTACCAAAAAATTGGGGAAGGATTATATACAATGTGATATGTTGAAAAAATTACGCATTCCTTGTATTTCATGCTTGCTACACAGATCTCTCATCAATTACAAAATCCAACAAAAAAGCTCCATTTCATATATGAAATAGCTTCACAAATAACTCCAAACGCTTATAAACCGCCAAAATTTCTTAACCAGATAGCACATTTCTACATTGAACTTTTGGGTTCGTTGTCATTCAGGGTTATATGATCAGAGTTTCAAGTAGAATTTTCTTCAAGGATGGGACCAAAAGGAACGATTAAATAAGATTTTGTGACTGAAATATGACGTGTAAGCATCTTGTAGCTAATAAAGCAATTGAAATTGAAAGACCTCACAAACAAAATTTACAAAACAAGAAATGAACAAAGCATAGGATAAGATAGAAGGAAAGAAACCAATGGTAAGTTTGCATTGCTAACAAGGGGAATTCAGAAATTATATCGTAGTGAAGAAACAAACAGAAACATAAGAGTTACGAGGAGTAGGAAAAATGAGAAATGAAATGTGAGGAAATAGCGAAGAACCTCGGAATCCGGAGCGTCGTTAGCTTCAACATTTTCCCGCTCTGAAAATGGGAAGAGAAGAAAAAGAAGTTAGTGATTGGGATAAATGGGAAGCAAAGCAGGGTAAGAGAGAAGAAGTGTGGGACCAAGGGCTCGCAGTGTCCAAAAGCGCTTCAAAATGGAATGAATGAGATCCTGTTACCCAATTTGAAGGAAGAAGTGAGGGATATAGAAAAGCATACATCAATTGCGGTGTAAAGAGAGAGAAGGAAAGGGTTTTAGGGCTGTACACATTCGAAGGTGACTTCCTCCATCGTACACCTATACTTTCTGTGCTACGCCGATGACCGCCACAGCCTCCACCAAACACGCCTTTGGATTTGGAGGGTTCAACAAAGTTTCCTCACACAGAAGAGAGAGAAAGAAAACAGACTACGGTCACTTCCACAACATGTTTCCATGGGAGTCTCCTCTTTTCTTCTCATAATTGGCAGCCGCGAAAAAATGGAGCAAGAAAAAAAAAATAGATGACAAAATAAAAATAAATAAGTTATTTTTTTAAATTGTTTATAAAATTTCTTTTTTATATAAATAATATTTTTTATATATTTTTGTTTCTTTCTTCCACTCCACTCCTATGAGAGAGTTTTACTAAAAAGATTATAAGACAAATTTTATTACTTTTACCTTTTTATTATATAAGATACTGAAAATGATATATAATAATTGATTTTATAACATTTTTGTGTGGTGCTATTTATTTTAATTGTTATAGTACTTATAATATTTAAAATAATTATATTTTTATTTTTATTTTAGACTTTATAAGAAATATTTGAAATATATTATAAGATAAATAATATATATTTGTCATATAAAATTCTGTTTCACGTAATTAAGTTGAATTTTATATCTCAACCTACACTCATGGTCTCGTCGTAGGATAGTATCAGGATGAAGCTCTTTGTCGTTAAAGATCCTACTGTGTGCATGTTAGCTGAGAAAATACTTCAATATATTCTTATTAGAATATCAGAACCCTCCTATGCTATTAATAAAGTTTGACAGTACATAATTAATCTCTAAGAATATCATTGGAAGATTGTAAAATGCATCTTGAGATATCTGGTCGACATCCTCAGTCATGGACTTCTCTTTTGTAAGAGTTCAAATTATTTAGTTCATAGTTTTTATGATATTGACTAGAAATTTCTGATATTGATTATCGAAGGTTAAGTATTGAATATCTTAAGTGAAATATTATTTTTTGATCTTCTCATAAACAAAAGGCTATGTCTAGAAACAGTAATGAAGGAAGTATTAAGATAATATGACTATCTTCACTTTTTTCCGAATTATGAATACCGGTTAATATGTTCAAGTTATATTTATACAATTGTGAAGTTGTCCTTCTCAATATTAATCATGTCATGTATTCAAAGACTAAACACATTAAACTTTACACTACAATATTTTTTACTTTAAACAACAATAAAAAATATAACATAAAGTTAAAATACCATAAACTTAATTTGAGGCCACAGGTAACTAAGATTTTAAAATTGATTGTATTCATAATAAAAGATTAAACTATATTTTTTTCTATACAAACTAAATATATGATTCTAATTAATCCAACCATAAGTTTAATAAAGAATATCATATACTAACAAAATCATATAGTAAAAAAAAAGTAAAAAAAATTTAAGATACACATTCATTAGCACACGTGTCTATTTAGTTATATGACTAATGATTTGACACATGTGTCTTGCTATTACTCGTCTTTTATATATATATATTCATAACCTTCTTTATATAAATATTTGGGTAAATAATTAAATGACTTATTTTCATAAGTTATAGATAGAAAATTTTCTTGTGAAGTTCACACCTTTATAATCCACTCTTGAATACAAATACACACAAATCTTCAAATGCTTCATCCCCAACTTCAACTATGGCATAGTAATATTTAGAATTTGTTCTCTAACTTTGATCACGAATATGTATAGGTATTTTCCAAGTTTTAGCATCGACTAAAATCTGCAACTATTGCTGATTTGAAAAAAATGAAATCTGCAACTATTGTTGAAAATCATGCGAATGTTCATCATGTATCAGTAAGAAATAATAATTTAGTTCGTGTTATTAGAGTAGGATGGGACCAGCCGATCTCACCGATTAGACAGAAAATCAAATTTGTAATTGCTCCGGTTATGTAATTGAATCATATATGCCTTTAATTCGTGACACTGTCACCCGATGTTAAATGGGTCAAAACCACTGATCTGGTTCACTAGAATTTCAACCAGTTTGAAGTTGTTGTCCGCACATTCTTCGGAACCATGTTGCTCTAACACCTGCTACTACTGTTATGTAGCTTTGAAGGTGGAACATGATGCCACTACAATGCTGTTATGAAGGTGACACTACACTGCTACCTTTTTTTAGCATCACTTTGCAGCAAGTTACTGTTGTCGACAATGCGAACACGTGGATCTGCACTAATTCTTCATGCTTGCATCACTTGAATTAGTGTGATTTGAATGGAAGTTTCAGTGAGACCCGCAAAACTAATCTTTATTCTTTTCTCTGGGGAGAAATGAAGACAAAATCGTGTTGGCGGGTGGCTTTAGGTGAAGATAAAACATCTTCAATTATTGACACTTAATCATAGGACACTCATAATTCATTATAGATCATTATTATAATTATGGGTTATCATAATAATTATAAGTGTTTTTTATTTAATAATAATAGTTACAAATTAATATTATAATTATGAGTTATCATTACATAGGAGTACATTTAACTAGTGCTTTATCACAATTATTTCAGTTTTGCCTGATTACTTCAACAACAATAGTAATAATATTTGGGAGATAAAGGTGTATGATAAGAAAATTTTGGGTTATCTTAATTGAAAACATGTGCATGAATCACAAATAAGATAACTAAACCTAACTTTACATACTTTAATTAGTGTTTTAACAAGGAATAAGAAAGATTATTATCTAAATTATGTTATTTTTGACTAAGTTATTTCTCTACTTTTTATTTGGGTGGAGACATTATTTTTTTATAATAAGGGAACGGCCACGTATTATTTGAAATCATTCTTAGCAGCATATATGATTAAAACCTATACAAATTCTTATTGGTAGGGATTGAGGGAAAGGATGGAAGAATATCTTGTAACTTTTTAAATGAACATAGACACAATATTCTTGTAGATTATGAACAATCTGAATATCTAATATTACATTGAACCATTCCCAGGTTAGAGAGTTATAAGTGAATATTTTAATATATTTATGTATATAGTATATATTAGTTTTTTTATATATAAAAGTTGAGGTAACTAGTGTTCCATTATAGTATTTTTTTTTGTTTGAAAAAAAAAAAGAAACTAATGGTTTCTTTTATAGTTTGTGATACTTCAGTAAAATTTTCTATAGAAATTTGAAATAAAGCAGTTTTTAACAAAATTTTAAGTGGATTTTGAAAGTTTTCTCAAAAAAATTATTAGGAAAAGTCTTATTAAATATGAAAAGTTTTAATATAGTGTTTTCCATTCATTTTTATCTAATTTAAGCAATTTTTTTTAATCTTAGTGTTAAATGAAACTTAACATATTTAAACTCATTTAAGTTGAAGTAAGGACGAAAGGTTTGATTTTTAACCTAAAGGTCCTGAAAGCCCAACTTGTTGTTTACCCCTTGTGTGACATTTAAGTTTATTAAAATTATTATTATTATTATTATTATTATTATTATTATTATTATTATTATTATTATTATTATTATTATATATACTAAATTAAAAAATCAAATAAAAATGTCACTCGCTCGTTCTAACTTTAGATTTCCTTCGTGTTGCATGGTTTTCAAAATAAACAATTTGCATAGTATAAATAGATTTCCACTTAATCTCAAGTTTCATGTAACAAATCAAGCTCAACTAAATTTTATTTTTTATTTTTATTTGTAAAGAATGAACATATCAATATGTTCAACGTCAAAATAACCAGTTTCAAGATAATATCCATGATATGTTTTTCAGTACCTATTTCAACTACTGTTTAAAAAAAAGTTTAAACTTGATCGACCGAATCAAAACCAACTCATTTGCAAGTGGATTGAGTTTCACGAAAACAAAATACACAAACTTAACTTAATCAGTCAATTATTATTGGGTAGCTTCGGTTCACAAACTTAACTTAATATTTTTACTATAATGATCGATTAATGTAAATTCAAATATAACAATATAAATAACTTCATGTTTTTTTACCATTAAATAATCGTTTTAATCAATCTAAAAGAAGCAGAATATTTTAAAATATTTTTTTGATATAAACGTAAATGCAGAAATGATTTCTTGTAATTAATTATATATGATCAATAATTGATTTTTTTAGAATAATTTAATCTAAATACATATATAAAGTTTAAAAGATATGAATAAAAATATTTTTTAATTATTTCAACTATAAAAACATATGTACGAATTTAAATAAATTGATTTAATATTTTAAAATATGCTTGAAAAAGTAATAATAAATACAAATTACAAGTTATTAGAAATAAAGAAAAGTGTAATGAATTAGTTAATTAGTTAGTACCAAAGGTGTGCATTAAGTAAAGTATTAAGGAGAGTATTTATAAATCAGTCGACAATAAAAATAAAATGAAATTCTAATTTAATTTATTAATACACATTTGAACTCCCAGAAAGGAAGTATCCCCTCCCAGTTTATTTACATGAATTTCACCTAAATATGAGAATGTCTAAAAGAAATTATTTTTAAGATAATTATTTAAAATAATATTATATCTAAGGACAGTAAATTAAAATATTAAATTTATTTTTAGAGACATGACATAACTACTTGAAAAATATAATCATATATAGTTTTTTTAATTAAAATTAGAGTTTCATTTCAATGATTTATATGATATTAAAAGTAGAAACTTAATATTTGTTGCTGATCAGTAGGATAGAAGTTTTTCTTAAAAATAAGCATTAAAATCACACAAGATATTGTATTTAAATTTCATTATTATATTTCTTGATAAAAATTTGCTTAATAGACAATTTGGGGTTCCAAATTATAACCCGAAGCATTATTTGAGAGGAGAGCTTTCCCTTTGGAGAATTTGTTGTAAAAAGTAAACAGGAATAACTCTTTTACTTCATTATTTATTTATGAAAAATTGATATTAGAGTATAAAATATCAGAATTGGGTTAATATTTTTAATCCAATTATATATTTGTTGTGTTTATCGGGTAACTTAAAAAAATAATATTTATTAAAGCAATACCTAAAATTATTATTTCTTCATAATTACAAATTGCGGCAAAATTTATAATGCATCTATAAATAATATTGATATAATAAAATATAAAATTAATTTTATAATAAATTTATTAGATAAATAAAATCTGTTATCATATAGTCAAATTTAAATAATATATACATAAATAATATTGATATAAAGAAATATAAAATTATTTTTTTATAATGAATTATCTGATAAAATATAAATTATTAAAAATAACATTTTTATAGTATTGTAAACTTAAATCGAATTTAAAATTCATGAATAACAAAATTGATTTAAAGCAAGTTAACAATGTGCCGTCATACTTCCAACAAAACTTCTTTTATAGGTACTCATTATTTTTCCCCTGCTCAAGGAGAGACAGAACGTAAAAGAAAAAAACAGGTTGATAAATGAAAATGTGAATGTATTCGATAAAAGAGAAATGAGAGAGAAGAGAAAGTGTATATACTATTAGTTATTTTATCAACTTACTTATCTTAAATTAAAGCATTTATTTTCATATTTTTATTTATTTATTTCCTTTTTATCAAGTCAATCCATTGGAAAAAAATTCTTTGTAACTCTGAACTGCTTCGGTGCATCAAACAATTCACCACATAATCAATCTTTACCAAATACAATAGGCGAGGAAATCAAATAAAGAGGAAAGAAAGGCATAAATAATAATATTTTTATTTCAAGAAAGAAAAAAACGTATAGTTACAGATTTTTTTCTTCTTTCTCAGCTCTATTCTACTGTAGCTCACCTAGTCTAAAGAATTGCTTTCGAATATCAAATCCGAGTCCCGAACTATTCAAACTAACTTTCTCATTCAGCAGCTGATAAAAAGGAAAAAAAACTTTCTCCTTCACCTTAAAGGAAAAAAGAACATTTTCAATTCAAATTCAAATTCAAAACATTCAACCATTTTTGGAAGAATATTTAAAAAAATGGCATGGTGTAAGAGCTTCTGAATTCAGTGCGAGTGGCACAAGAGGGTAAAGAAAGCAAAAGCTTTTGATTCCCAAGGAAGGAAGTGGGAGGCCCTGAATAGTGTGAGGATTTCTATGGAAGCTTGATTTCGGAATATGGAGTGCCCCTTTCATTCCCAGAAATCAGTCAATACCTGCTTTCTGAGCCACTGCTCCAAGTTTCAATTGCGTAAAGGCAAATATCTTTTCCGGACAACGTTACGGTGGGTCGGTGGTTTGTTGGTGGTAAGTTATGGCGCTTTGATGCTGCTTTTCACTCTGATCAAGGCCTATGATGGTTCAACTCATGATGTTGCTTTTGTTTGGTGGATATATATTTTTTTTTTGGCCAATCTTAATTGTTTATATGCTACCATGGTTTTAAATATACATGTTTTCAATTGTTTATAAAACAACAACCGCCACCACATCACGTTTGTTGCATGCATGTTTTTTATGCTGCATTTTTTTCAAACTCTGCACAAATCATTTTCTTCAGTTTTTGTTTTATCTTTTAGATTCCTTCAACCAATCCGCTTCATTCATCTTAGAATACTTTTAGATTATTTAAACTTCAATGTTAACGTGAACATCGATATCTATTCTGAAATTAGACAGATCATATCATATCAGACGAGCTAATTACAAATTTTCCTAATTATTTTGATGTAATTTACGTACAAGGGTTTTGAAGGGGAAATTATATCAGTGACGATCCTTAAGCAGCACGAAATGGACTTTAGGAATTTGGTTAAGTTCTGGATTTAACTATATATGTATTGTACACACATAATTAGTTTCAGAGTTTTAACCTAGCCAGCTAAGAGCGAGCTCAAACGGTGAATTAGGTACGGAGAATCAAGCCGAACCAAACACCTCCCAGACCTTAATCTCCCCGTCTAGGCTTCCACTGAATAGCCTAACGACGCCGTTTGAGTCATCGTCGTCTTCCGGAAAGGCCACCAACGACTTCACCGGTTTCTCGTGCCCTTCCAACACCGCGCTGCAACTATACCCACTCCTCCCTCTCTCCCGTTGCCAGATCCTAACCGTTAGATCCGCGGACGCACTCGCCAACAAACCCGCCACATGGATCAGACAGAGTATGGCACCACTGTGACCCCTCAACGTCTCCATCTTCACCGCGCCGTTTTCCTCACACCCCCACTCCCACCGGCATATCGTGCCGTCGCAACTGCCGGCAAACAACCCCGCGCCACCACCGTCCAACGCAAGCGCATTCACCGTCGACTTCTGCCTCGCAATGGTGCTCACCAACGCGTGCCGTTTCGCCTCGCAGTCCCTTCTCCAAACCTTGATGCTACCATCCGCAGACGCCGTGTACACGGTGCCATCATCGTTAACAACCACAGCGTTGATGGCGTCCTCATGCGCTTTGACGGACTCCAAACACCGGAAACTGAACAAGTCCCATACCTTAAAGCTCTTATCCCAGGAAACCGAATACATAAGGCTCTGGTTCACGGCTAAGCCAGAGACGGTGTCGCAATGCTGGATCCAGAGCCGGGACTTGTGGCGGCGCACGCTGACGTAGTTTCGGGGAACGATGCAGCGGCGGAGACGGTCGGTGACGGTGGGGAGAGAGGAGAGGAGACGATGTCGTTTGGAGGGAGTGATGAACCAGACGCGAATCTTGCGGTCTTGGTGAGCGGTGAAGACCCTTGAGTTGGTGAAGGCGATGGACTTGACAAAGCCTGAGGCAGGCCTTTGGTTGAAGGCGTCGACAAGGGAGTAATGGGAGAGATCGAAGACGTTGATGAGGTTTAGGGATGCGGCGTAGAGGAGGTTACGGTGGACCGCGAGACAGGTGATGTGGGGTGTTAGGGTTTTGAGGGAAGCGAAGCATGGTTGTTGGAGCGTTGCCGAATGGTTCATTTTGGAAGTGAAGGGTGGAGGGTGGTGTGTATGAAGAGGGAGGAGTAGCTGAAGCGGGAACTTAAGTAGTTGTTGGGATTCGGTGTTGGAATGGCACGTGGCGTATGTGTGAATGTAGACACTTGGCAGACGCCGAATGATCCGGGGAGTACCTTGGTGGGGTAATAAACCGAGTGGTGGGCTCCACCCAAGATTTGTTGGAACCAACGAATCACCTTAGTCAATCTGTTGCTTCTGCCTAATGTCAGTTAGGAGAGAAATGCAGAAATTTATGCAGAAATTTTATATGCAATGCAACAGTGTTTCTGTTTTCTTATGTAATAAACTAAATCTTAGTCTCTTATAAATTTAAACAACATTTCAACGTGAATATTTATTACATTTATTCTTAATAGAATATTCGTTCAAGACTCTTTGTTCTTCTTTAAAAAAAAATTTACTCAATATATGAGAATCTTTTTCTTATATTTAAAATCTAATGACAAACTATTATGCAAAACTAAAATTCTGTCTGCTCATAACCATAATGATAACAATCTTAATGCTTTCCAAAGATTGATATATTGTATACGTTTTAAAATATATGAATTATTTTGGTCATCCAATTATTGTTGTTACATTGTAACAATTTTTAATAATAATAATAATAATGATAATAATATAAAATTATAATTTAACGTTTAAATCTTTAAAATTCACTTTTGTATAGGTTCATTAATTATGTAAAAATGTTATAACAGTGTAATTTGGTCTGTCTTCTTCATATAAAAAATAAGTGAGATAAAAAATAGAATAAATATAATAAGGTTTATTATTAATTGATATGTTATTATAATAACTTTTTAAAAATATCATAGATAGTACTGATAATTGTTTGGATATAACTTAGCATATTTTAAAATATAATTAATGTTCATATTTATTAAATATTTTATCTAATTACCTATTATATCACTTTTTATGTTATTGACAATTTTCTCAGTTATTTATTATTCTTTATCTCCCTTAATTTTATGATAAATGTATAAAATAATTAAAAAGTTGATTAGTTCGATAAGGAAGAAACATGAATAAAAGAGTGAAAAAAAATGTAATTTTATCTTTAAATTAAAATTAAAAATCTAAACAATAGATTTTTTTAAAATCGGAACTAATGTTTTCCGCTTATAAACTGATAAGTTTTCAAAATAATAAATAAACATAAATTTAAACATATTTTATGGCGCTAGTTAATAAAGAAATAATTAGTATTAGAACGAGATTAATGAACAAGCAACCTAGTGTCACTTTAATGTATAAGCTTGTAGATAGTTTTTATATTATGTGTTATATATAGTCTTTCAAAAATGGCATACAATTAAGAGTCAATTTCTCATTGATATATAATGCAATAGATTTTATATTTACATTCAATTATTAGTATGATAGTGCATGAAAACATTTTGTTTTTTATAGTAATTATTTAATTTACGGTATATATAGAAATTAAACTCTTAATTAATATCTAAAAATTAAAACGGTTTGAACTACTCAAAGATTTCTTTGGTTTGCTTTTTTAACCTCACAAATTAATCTCAATAACTCAAGGGTTTTGTCCACAGTAGATAGAATCATAAATTATATTATTATTATTATTACTATTTAATGATGTATGATATTTGATTAAAATTCTATCAATATTAAGAAACCATTTTCCCTAAAAACTTATTAAAGTTAAGCTAATTAGCTGTTAGTAATAGTTATAAGGATTAGTTGTTAGTTGATTATAATTAGTGAATAAATTAATGCATATAATTGAATAACAAATTTGGAAAATGCTATAATGCATTAGGATAGCTCTATTGATGTTTATTCGATCTAGCTGGCTAGGTCGTCCATTATTACTTCAAACAATGGAGACACACACATGATAGTGAGCTAAATTATATTATTTTTAAAAAGTGATCATTAGTTCTCTTTTTATGTACTATTTTACGTTAAAATTTTTGAATCAATCCTAACTTTCCTATTCATCCACTTTAATTTAACCTTTTTCATTGTTTACTATTTTTACATCTTTCTCTTTCTCACGTAATTGTGCTCATTTCTCCTCGCTTGTGAACTTTTTTTTCATTGGCATATTTCTTTTTATCAACCTTCGTTTTCACTGAAATCTCATTATTCTGTATTCTTCAAGCATCATCATATACGAAAGGAAAATGAAACATTTTATATCACTTTTTACTGATTAAATCTCTTAATTATGTTAAAAGTTCCATATTTTAGAAATTTTGAGTCCTTTTCAATATAGTTAAAAGTGTCACGATATATTCTTGCATTACCTTAAAGAAATTTATAGACATAGACAGTTACTTGATTTGTTTCACTTTTTTTGAATAATTTAATTCTGATATATTATTGGTGTAGTAGGTATTTTCACATGGTTAACCATATAAAAGTCATTTTAGTTATGAGTTAATAATTATTACAAAAAAAAAATAACAATTCTATTGTACATGGTAACGTATAATTAGATAACACATAAAAAAATATTTATATTATGAATGTATACTTATATCAAACCATGAATGTATTATAATTTTAATACTTAGTATCGCAAGATGTTTCCCTGGGCAACTCATATGTTTCAGTTTTTTTTTAAGAGTCAATTTTTTTCTTTTTTTTTTTCCAGTTAGTCCATCCAATATTGACTATTTTATTTATGGATATTTTCTTAAACTTATAATATAATTTGTTTATATATAAAGTATAATCATAATAATTATCACACATAAAAAACATATAAAGGTAACGTAAAATAAATTCAATAAATCAAAATTTACAATTTTATATATTATATGAAATGAAAAAACATACATACGTTCCAACTTTCTTTTTACCATCTAAATTGGCTAACAACATTTGTGCACTAGTCGGACTCATCAAAGAACCAAGAGAAGAGATTTATTATACTTATTTATTGTATAAACAAAATACTAAGAAATTATTGTTTTTGAAAGATATGTATTAAGTCTCCCATAAATTACTAACATCTTACTCATATTAAAGACTATTATCACACCTTAATATTTCAATGCAATTAGAGTAGTTTGTTCCATCTGCTCAATAAAGCCCAATGCAAAATTTTCTTCCAACTTTTCATCACTTAATATTTTAACCTATTTAGACCATCAAGTTAAGATATCTCTTTTTTATTAATTTCAATCTTCAATAACACAAAAAAAAAAAAAAAAAATCATTCTAAAATATCATCCTAGTTATATGTTATTTCTAATCCAAATCAAATACCACATCATTCAATTTATTATCATTCATTAGATACACATATTTATAATCACAACAATTGTAACATATCACCATCTATTATCATCCTAATCAAGTATTTAAAAAAATTACATATAAATTTTTAGAATAGATTGGCATTGCTTTAATATCGTCGCTCTTAAGTGACTTTATTTCAATTTAAGCGTCATGTTAATGATTGAACGTTATATCTTAAAAAAGGAAAGAAAATTAATTGAGTTTCTTTCTTACAAAGTGTTTGAGTTTTCAAACTTTCAAAAGAGAATCAATTTAGTCACTTTTGTTATTCATTCACTAATGCGAACTTTATTATTATTTACTTTTATTTTGTGATCTCTCTCTGCAATATGAACTGAATGCTCTTTTATTGATTGCATCTGTTTCTTCCTCTATGAAAGTTCGCTTCAATAAATAAAATATACGTATATTATTTGCATTAGTCACCAAGCTATATATCAATAATTTTCTGTTGTTGGGAGACATCATTAGGATACCTGTGCAAGAAACATGAGTTTGATGCAATATGTAGAATCCCACCGAAGAGGAATAAAATATGTTTTGTGGCCCTCGAATATTACAAAACATGTAAATGGCAATCAGAAAGGCATTAAACAAAGGTGAACACTGTATCCTAGGGCTCCATTAAAAACTATATGTGCTTACGTGCCTGCACAGAATCATATCATTGCCATAAGGTCCGATCTAGCGTGCTAGCTATGAGACGTGTCATTCTATGTCTCTTTTTGGACATTGCTTCGCTCCAATGGAGTTGCATTGAAAATTATATTCTTAAGGGTTCATAGAATGTAGCCCTAGCTTCTGTATTATAATGGGATCAAACTTAAGTTTTCTTCATTCATGATTATGTGCAAATATGTAACAGACCACTTAGGTTGATTTTAATAATTCGAATGTGGAGCAAAACGCATGTGTATAGTTGATTCCAAAGGAGGGACGATAGGGGGATACGATCCTTCCTTCGGTGCCTTTTTCTGAGTGAACAAAAAGGTCATGGAGATAAATTAGTGCGCTGACTTAAGTGCTGACCACATCTCTTAAGAACACTTAGTTTTTCTTGAAACTCTTCTTTTTCATGTCGTGGTTGGGAGAAAAAAAAAAGTGTCAACATTTTCCTTTTTGTCGAATGTTGGTGCAATTCATGGTTTATATGTGTATGTATGATTGCTAGAGCAGGCTAAGTTTGAGTCAAGCAAAAATAGTGCAGCTTTTTGTGTCTCCATTATCTATTTGCTCAATTAGAATGTGCCAAACATATAATGTACTGTTCCTTATGCATGTGCCTGTTTAGAAAGCTTTATTTTCTCTGCATTTTTTTCAAAAGAAAAATATTAAAAAACTATGGAGTACGGCCTCCTTTGTCTCCACCATTAGGAATAATTACATGGTGCTTAATTGCCATATATAGTTTAATAATAACACTTATCACACATCACATAAATTAATCTGTTAAACTATATAATGATTTTGAAGTATATAATGATTTCTCGTCCTCTTCCTCGTAAAATGCAAAAGTGAGATTGCAGATCAATGCTGGCTTTCTTTCACCTCTATATGCAACATTTAGTGAACAACAATCATATGAGGAAAGAAAAAAAGGACAGAGAATTAAGACAATGATATAATAAAGGACGATGAAGGAAAATCTGGAAGAGGTTATTTGAGAAGAGTTAGGCTTGAATCTGGTTTATAGGGAAACAAATATTCACGATGTGTATGCGTTAAGACTAACGTATTTTATTATTATAATTTTTTCTATTTTGTGAGATTTTTTCTGCATGTTTTGATAAAAAAATTATTAAAAAATATTTTTTTTGGGAATTTTTCGAAGTTTTCATAAATATTCATTGGAAAAGTCCTATGAAAATGTGAAAAATTATAATAATATCTGTGATATAATTACTTTAAATTCTTTAATATGAATTTAGTTTTTTAGATAAAAAATAATTAAATTATTGTGTACTATATTATATAAGTTTAAAAAATATTATACGTTTATTATTTTTTATTACAATAATCTCCTTAAAACTCATGTCAATGACATTTTTATTACTACAAAATCGCGTTTGATTGTGACTACATAACCTTTAAACTCAAATTTTAATATGATTTTCTGTTCATTAAATATTTCCCTTAATTTAGAGGTAGAAAGAAATTGGTTTTCTTAACTTTGATTTTTCAATGCAATTAATTTTGGGTGTATAATTTACTGTTGAATGGAAAAAAATATATCTATTTTAAAAGATATTTTAATTTGTTAATTAAACAATTTATCATATCTGAAGTTGTCAGGTCTACAGTTAGTTGTCATATCTGAAAGCTTCTCAGGTTTACACTTAGTTGAAAGTTTATCATATCTGAAGGCTTGAATTATTGAACACTTCACGTTCTATCAATGTGCAATTCTTAAATCTTATGATTGTTAACTTGTACTGTAATTCAATTTTTTTCTACTGTCTTAGTTGTTGAGATGAATAACTTTTAACATATGTTATTGAGGTTGTAGGTAATACTCTGCATACCTCAACCAATTGTTGAAGCAGCCCACTTCTACATCTTTGGCAGTTTGTTTGAAAAGGTAGTTAACGTTTCTTTTTTCCTATCTAATTTGTCGGTCCTTCGTAGGTGTCAAATTAGAGAAATTACAGATTTTCTGCTATGAAAAAGTATGATTCATCCATTAGTTGTGACAAACTGAGATACTATGTTGTAATCTTGTATGTGATGTTATCCACACTCCAGAGCAGTTGACGTGTCAATAACAGTAGTTTGTTTTGTAGGAGGTATAGAAGGGTTTCATTCAAGCAGGGTATTCATGTTTTTTACCATCCATTTCTTGTTCGAGGATGAGTTTTGGATTCAAAGGCTCTTCCTTCTCTTTGCCAATTCCAGGTTACTTTCTTTTTAAACATTGGTAGAATGAGAAGTTTCAACGGTTACATTTTAATGTAGCAATAATCTTGGTGATGCTTTTATTTATTGGTAGTAGTAGCATAGAGACGCAGAGCATGAATCTATACTTGCTATTAAATCTATTTGTTAGTTGGTTGGTTGTCTTATATCAAATTTCTAGAAGTCTAGCACCCTTGGCCGGTGACATTAATATGTAAAAGAAATGGTGTTGTTTTTTTATTTTGCTTTATCTTCAGATGTTTCAATAATATATCAAAATATTATCAGGGGTTTATAGATATGATGCTGATGTCCAGAGATCTGTATCTATCAAGTTAATCCATTGCTGTGTCTTCTTCTCTGTACTCTTTACTTATTATGTTCATACTAAGATAAGATTCAATACAAGTATGGAACATCTTTATTTATTATTGATTGAAAATAATTTTCAATATATTAGGTTCAAACGTTACAAATGTGAGAATTAATAATATAGTTTATTATAATATTTTTGCCAAATCATTTATCTTTTCAATATACACATAGTTATTATTTTAGGAAGTAAATTTGGTATCGATACCATGAACAGGTAGAGTATTTTTTTTTAATATGGTTAAATCTTTTTATAATTTACACTCTCCTGTATATATGTAAAATATATTTCCATTTTTCTATTATTTTTATTATTAGTATAAGCAAAATATATCCTATCTTTTTCTCTCTTACTACAAACAGATCAAAAGACATTTTTTTAAACAGTGTTCTTCTTCCTTACTACCATCTTTATTAGAAGAATTTTTCTTGTATTGGACATACAAATGCCTCATCCAATACCCGAAATCATTGACTGACCTGCATGAGGATGAGATCAAATACTGTAAAATGCTCAAAAGAAAAAAATGTGTTTTTAATAGACTACCCTCTTAAAACTGGAATATTGAGGAGTTGATCTAAAAGTATACATATGTAGGGATTATTATTATTGTAATAAATATTGTTAATATTTATATATCTTGACACTAAATTCAATATTTCTGTTTATACAGATAAAAAATGATAATTTAATAAAAAGAAATGTTGTCAGTCATTAAGGAGATGAAGACCAATAAGATTATTAGAATCGAAACTAGTGTAATTAAAAACCAATATTGATCGAGCAGTCGGTTATAAGAAGGCTCCATCTGAAATCCCTTTAAAAAAAAGCGTACTAAAGAAGAAAAAAGAATGTTATTGTCGTTTCAAATGAAAGTTCCAAAAGAACCTACCACTAAATATTTCAAGTTTAATGGTCTCGCACCTGACTTGGTTTATGGACACCAATTGAGACTTGATTAATTAGGACAAACCCTATGGTGAAGAAGTGTCATTCTAAGACTAAACTTTTTCGTACTTTGTTCGTAACTTGTTGGCCGTTGATTTGAGAGAGTTAAGTAAATATAATGCAGTTGACCTAAGCAGAACTTTACAAAATTGTCTCAATAAAGCCACAACTTTAGCCTATATGAGTGGAGTGAGAGTTAGAAGGCTTGGGCGAATGAAAAGAAGTTTATTCGTTCAAGAAAAAAAATTAATAATGAGCTCAAGCCCCTAAAGTTCAAAGTGATCGAGCTCAAAGATGCTTGTTTGAAGGCTACTGAGAATATTTAGAAGGTCGAAGTCGACGCCTGAGCTGAGAAAGAAGCCATAATGGCTGAGCATATTGTCATGAAGCAGGGAAGAAGAGAAGAAGTAGTTGGAGTTTGAGGCATCCTTGAAAATGGAGGTGAAAAATTCTTGATACATGATTCAATGAGGTTTTAGAACAAACTCAACTGATTGCTTTGACAATTGACTATTCGATTGCTAGCCCTTAAAAAATTGTTACAAATGGCTTCCGCGTAAATGAAGAATGAGTTTATAATTATGATTTTGCTACTAAATTACGACTCTATTATTAAAATTGAGTTTGTTTACTTGAAGATTAAAATATCGAGTTTGTTTAAGTAAAATATAATCGATGTAATTTTCTTTTTTACTTTAATTTTAATATAAAAGTACCTAAACATTATAAAATAATATAAAATAAGGTTAATGAGTAATATTGGAGTGGATAAGACACTTTGTGCATAATTATATTAAGACCAATAAAACATGTTTGGGATTGATAAATCTCTTTATACATAGTAATATTATGATTAATAATTTTCTTTAGAACTAATAGACAATCTCGTGCATGGTCATATTAAGGATGATAAACATTCTCATGCATATATAAATTTGTTTTCAAAATTCTTGTTGGACTTAGAGAGTCCTGTACTCATTTACATTATATGCTTAATTCATCAATTACCTACCTTATGTGTTATAAGATTAACAAATCTCTTTTTTTTGTGCTTGAGGTCATTTAATAAATTTTATATGATCGAGCTCTTTGTAAATAGGAAACTTTAACTTTGAGAATATGATGGTTACAAACTAACTAAAATAGTTTATCACCTAACCTTTCCTTTTGCGAGCATGGTCTATAAAAAGTAAAAAGCTCGGAACGTGATTATCCTCTAATTTCTAAGAAGTAGGGATTTAGTTATGCGAAATCAAAGGTAGTTTTTGAAGTCCGACCAATTTATTTTTCTTATCTCACCAATTTACCTGAACAGAACTTAAATCTTTCGTATATTATACCCTCACTTGAAAACAACATCACATATTGGACAGTTCAAAATCTAAGCAAGTTAACAAATTAAAATATTCAATTAATCCTATATTCTTTTAGTAAACTGACCTATCATCACCCATCCATATTATTCTAATAAATTTAGATCATTATATTAAAATTAGAGAAAAAAATCCCAATTAAGATTGATTTTATAAAATTTAGTATTAGATTAAGTGGATCGTTCTTATATATTTAACCTTTTATGGGATTAATTAAAAAATATATAAGAATGAATAATTTTTTATAAAATTAAGAATATAAATAAATTATGTTTTAAAATATACTTTCTAATAATTTTCATTGTACTAATTCCTTTTATTTGCTGTTCTATGACTTTTAACCTATAAGCGATCATTTAAAAATATATAAAAATAATTAAATTTTAATAAAATTAAGAATATAATTAGACTATGTTTTAAAACACAATTTATAATAATTTTCATTGAATTTTTTCTTTCTACCTAACCCTTCACATCCATCCACGCCTGCAGAGAGACTACTGCAGCGTGTTTTTTCTTCTCTTCCAAAATCCATTCCCTTCCATGCCTTTGCTTTGCCCATTCCTTCGCTTTTTCATTTTTCATATTCCTACCCTTCAATCCGCGAACGAAGAAGGAGGAACTCGTCGGTGGCTTTCCTAAACCCAATTTCACGAGGTGCGGCCCGACTTTATTAAGCTTCGATGCTAATTTTAAGATTTCGTTTTCGGTTTTGGTTAATTGGTAATCTTAATCTTCGATTGATTGATTGCTTGATTTTGCCTTGTTCGGAGTTTGAATTGGTGAGACGGTTTTAAGTGTTATTGATTTCTCAGTTTTGAATCTTGTTGCTGAATGGTGCTTGTGTGCTCTGCCAAATGTCTGTTTCCCATATGTATAGTAACCTCTTCGTCACTGTAAATTATGTAGTTATACATATGGGTTTGGGAGGAAGAAAGTCAAAGGGTGTGTTTAGGAGGGTAGTTTGGAAAGATAGAAAAAAAGATGTGGAGTGAATAAGTAAAAAGGGGTGTGTAAAAAGCCAGCCCCTGTTCATGTATTGTGCGACCCAAGAATTTGATGGTAGGGATTTGGGCAAATGTCCGTTGTCGTGGGACCCTATTTTCAGGTCTCTCTTATCCACCTGAAAGATTTTATTGTTATTTTTCTCGAAGTCCCTATTCCATTCAATCCTGGACTTTCTTCGGGGATCCTAAATTGTAATCTCTGCTTATATTTTCTCTAGATTGTAACTTTCCAGGAACCTAAAAGTTTTGTGCTTGTGCTAGTAATGGCGAAAACATCCAAGTCGCAAGAAGAAATTGCGTGTGAAGCTATTAAACATGCTTTGAAGGCACTGCGGAAGCGCCATTTGCTTGAAGAAGCCGCTCATGGTCCCGCTGTTCTAGCTCTTTCTAGACCCATCGCTTCTCAGGTTCCCTCTCTATCATTGGTTTGACAATATTCATGCATAGGAATTACCTTATTTGGGGGGTGGTGCTCAGTTTTCCAATTTCCCCTAATTATGTTTTAGAACTTTGTTCAATCATCGGTTCCAATAGAGTAGTTCATGTCTACAATTTTACCTGTCTTGATAATTGACAATCTTCCCCCTTCCCTTTACATCTCTTGGAAATTTATTGAAGTTATTGGGTATTATATTGTTGCCTGGATCATGGTATGTGTCTAGCAGTTTAGCAATTGGAATGCTTCAATTTAGTGTTGTATCTATGGTTGTCCTTGAAGGGCTCTGAGTGGAAAGAGAAAGCAGAGAATCTTCAAGTGGAACTTCAGCAATGCTACAAAGCTCAATCTCGGCTGTCTGAGCAACTTGTTGTGGAAGTAGCTGAGTCCAGAGCTTCAAAAGCGTTGGTTCAAGAGAAAGAAAATGCAGTTGCTGATTTGCAAAAGGAATTGACTGAATTGAGGTTGCACCATGTTTCTTATGTGTTGTAACGGCTTTTCTTTCTTTCTTTCTTTTGTAGTTTGAGGCAAATGATTATGACTTAAATTAACGTTGCAGGGATGAGTGCTCTCAGTTAAAGGAAGACTTAGAGGAAAAGATTAAATCTCTAGAAGTGATTGTCGGTGAGAATTCTGAACTTAAAGCCCAACTGCAGCAGATGACTAATAAAGCCAATAAGGCCGAAGCTGAAAATAAGATGTTGATCGACCGCTGGATGTTGGAAAAGATGAAGGATGCTGAACGCCTGAATGAGGTACACAATATCATCTTTATTTTCCATTTGAACTTTTGGAATTAGATATTTAGTATTTGTACAATTTTCTGGATTATGGGAACTAAGTTCTGCTTATCCATACCTGCTTCTGATGCTGGCTTGCTAGCCTGATTCAGCGTTGTTACGCCAATAATGCATGTTCTTCTCAACTAACTTTTTGGATGTTTGCAATCTGAACCTTGTCTGTTAGTGTTTTCTCTATTTAAAAGTCAGCTCATGATAGAATTGAGTTACTATGACAGTTACATTAGTAGTTTAAGTTTCTTACGGGTAGAATCCTCAGAAAACCTTGATTATACTTACTAAGTTTTGTTGCAAATGCTACTTAATTAATAATTTAGTTCCTACCACTTTAGGCCAACGCACTGTATGAAGACATGGTCGAGAAACTAAAGGCCAGTGGCTTAGAGCAACTTGCAAGGCAGCAGGTGGATGGTATAGTTCGCCAAAGTGAAGAAGGTGCTGAATTTTTTTTAGAGTCAAACATCCCTTCCACATGTAAATACAGGCTTCGTGCACATGAAGGTGGTTGTGCTTCCATGTTGTTTGAGTACAATTCCGGTAAATTGATTACTGGGGGGCAGGATCGGTTAGTTAAAATGTGGGATACAAATACAGGATCCTTATCTTCTACTCTTCATGGTTGCCTTGGCTCAGTATTAGATCTCACGATCACCCATGATAATCGATCTGTCATTGCTGCAAGCAGCTCAAACAACTTGTATGTATGGGATGTCAACTCTGGCCGTGTCCGTCATACCCTTACTGGCCACACAGATAAAGTTTGTGCTGTTGATGTGAGCAAGATTTCAAGTCGTCATGTTGTCAGTGCTGCTTATGATCGTACCATAAAAGTTTGGGACCTAGTGAAAGGTTACTGCACCAACACAATCATTTTTCACAGCAACTGCAATGCTCTCTCCTTCAGCATGGATGGTCAGACCATATTTTCAGGACATGTTGATGGTAATCTTCGGTTATGGGACATTCAGAGCGGAAAGCTACTCAGCGAGGTTGCTGCACATTCGCTTGCGGTCACATCAATATCCCTTTCTCGAAACGGAAATGTTGTACTGACCAGTGGAAGGGACAATTTGCACAATTTGTTTGACGTGCGATCTCTTGAAGTTTGTGGCACACTAAAAGCGGCGGGAAACAGAGTTGCTTCTAACTGGAGTCGCTCCTGTATTAGTCCAGATGACAATCACGTTGCTGCTGGCTCTGCCGATGGATCTGTCTGTATTTGGTCAATTTCTAAAGGTGATATAGTCGGTACACTCAAGGAACACACTTCTTCTGTTCTTTGTTGTACGTGGAGCGGGATTGGAAAACCCCTGGCTTCTGCTGACAAGAATGGGATAGTTTGTGTCTGGACATAATGGCCTTTCATTTCTTTGAATACTCTCAGTTTTTACCCCACTAAAATTGAAAAAGGCTTCCATATATATGCAAGGAGCTGTGCTATTGCTCAATTCACTGCCTCAATTCTTCATTACTGTTTTGTGTTCATACAAGGTACATTGTCAACCATTTATATACTATTTTTAACCAAGGTTCATTTAAATTGGTCTGAAGGATTATTTGGATGAACTTCTTCACAGTAACTTTTAGGAGAGAAAAATAAGAAATATAATTTAGAATTTATTTTTCTATTAGCTAAAATTAGCTTATATACATAAGTTAATCTGTAGGAACTTTCTTATATGATTTCCTTAAATAATTTGTGTTTAAGTAAATTTAAGTTTTCAAGAAGTTAATTTCATTTTCTTTATTTTTTTTATTTAAGTAGTTATGAAGAATTTTGTCCAAAAAGGTTCTCGGTCTGAAGTGAAATGAGTGGACTAATTTGTGACGAAGGCATGAAACCCCTGTACTGGATACAGATGTTGAGTTGGCAAAATTTGTCCAGAAGTCACCAGCCATCTCCCATTAATGTATAGATAACGGCCAATTAATCGATTAACTGGTAACTTGGTCCTATATCCTGTGATTGCAAGTTGTAATTTATAACTTATAACGTTACCTACAGGTTTACATGTATGCTCTGGTAGTGTAGAAGTAGACCTTCAGTTTCTATGATCACCGTCTTCCATTGAGTTTCATAAGGTGCTTGATTGTAATTTACTTCTTGTGAGTTGATTTAATTTATTTAGATACATAATCTAATTTAACATTTTTGTTATAATTACGCATATTTTCTTTTGAATTTTTAAGTATTTATTTTGCCTCGTATATAATAAATTTTGTGCTACAAAACCAAAGAAGAGAATGAGAATAAGACATCTTCAAACAAGAACTTTAAGTAATTATAATTTTTTGGTTAAAAATTGAATTTATTATGTCTCCTATTTAAAATTTAGCATTTTATTATTATACAAAACACATACTAACAAAATGATGGTTTGGTGAAGTGCTAAACAGTTTAGCTTTACATGTTGTGGAAACAGAATCTGATCGTATGAACTTAAAATATCAGACATATTCGTGTTTGTGTGTGTATGTGTTTGTTTTTTTTTTTTTTTTTTTATTTTT